>Ga0307378_10000077_pt1 | contig 177806 bp, 127 predicted proteins | sample UN1MG_FD_202238 | JGI IMG/M metagenome (GOLD analysis project Ga0307378, IMG submission 202238) | Soil microbial communities from Risofladan, Vaasa, Finland - UN-1 | ecosystem: Environmental > Terrestrial > Soil > Coastal area > Acid sulfate soil | place: Finland: Risofladan, Vaasa... | reverse complement strand
TTAATAGTGTTAATGCCATACTGATCCGTAATCATTCCCTTGACCACAAGCATAACTTTTTCTTCCTCAGTTTCAGGAGTAAAGGGAGTAATACAATCCTCCGCAAGTATGATCAGAATTAATATAATCAGGAGTCGTAATGCTTTCATCGGTCAAAAAAGTCAAAACTGAGTGTAAGTGATGATTCAGTGACGGCTACTCTGCTTTTAGAAACTTTCTGCATGACACAGGTTTCCCCTCTGGTGTAATACTCTGAATATCTATCAGATAATCAGTACTGTAATCAGGTGTCCAGAACTCAATCCTGATCTTACCGTCATCACCGGGAACTACAGAAGGATTCCAGTAAAGAGTATTCCTGAGATCAGGTATCCTGCTTCGTTTCAAATCCTCCGTTGAGTAATCGGGTGACACAAACGAATAAGCCGGATCTGATACTCTATAATTCAGTCTGACAGCACCTTCCGGCAGATCGACATTACTGAAATTTCCGGCTCTGGTTATAACGTTCACTATACCACAAAACAAATATTCCCCGACAATATATTTATCTAATACAACATCAATCTGTTCCACGATTTCAGGATCAAGATCGGCTACTACCGTTGCATCTTCCACTTTTATGCCGTCGATGAAGAGTCCGGGAGGCATATTGTATTTCCTCTTATCCACCGGATCAAGGATTGACACTTCATAGCCCGATTTGTTTCTTCTCATATTAACACCCGGCACGAGCTCAAAAAATACCTCCTCCATCACCGGCAACTTTATATAGTCATCCAAAATCAACCGGAGATCAGTTTTCCCGTAGAAATTCTTTTGCACGGTTAATAATTCGGCTGTATCAGGTATTTCAACAGCTGATAATGATCCGTATATCTTGTTCAGCTGATAATTGACACTCATTTTTGACAGATAGCCGGGGATTTCAAAGCTTGTAATCAAGGAATCTGGTCCGACCGGAAAATAGAGTTCTGAAAATGATGTCGCAATATTAACCGCAATTCCGGAGTCAGCGCGTTCAGGTTGAATTATTATATCATTGATCTTGTTACGACTCAGAGGAACCGGGAAACTGAAATCGCCGTTATCGTCTGTCCGGTCATACATGAATTGCGCATTTTTCCCGGGTGAAGAAATGAAAAGATATTCATTACGAGCAGGAGCAAGTGATTCCCGGTTAATCAACCTGCCGGTGATATAATGATTATCATTTTCCGGCAAGTATCTGATCTTAGGTAAATTACCAGATAATATGACTTCCCAGTCAATCCATTTACTTCTGATATTGCCGAGGAATTCTTCAAGAGAGTCAGTATCAATCTCACTGATTTTCCTGCCATAAAACTGTTCCGGTATTATTCCGAACTCACTTCCAAAGATGAGATAATCTACCAGATTGATTGACTTACCCGGAAAAGATTCCGGTGTAATCGCAATACTAAGGTTAGTGCCGGAAAAGGAAGGTAAGTACATTTCCTCTGGCACTATCTCCACAGTAGCTTTACTCCTGGGCTTAGAGCTGATATAAGATTCTACAGACAGTTGTTGCTTATTTTCCGGGGGGGTGAGGACATATCTTTCTAAAAATGGTCTGCCAATGTCATTAAACAGAGTAATATGATTGATCCCGGGCGTCAGAGTTTTTTTAGGAACCGCGACTTTCGTATTTCCGGGTAAGAGATCTATTCTCTCATTGATATTAATGATCCCATGTGTCTGGATAAAAAGGTAACAATGACCTGTATTTTCCTTGTATCCTGCATTGTCAGATCTGATCTGTATATAAAACGTATCAGGGCTACTTACCACATCTGCTTTTATACTTTTTTGGATTTCAATATCGGTATGTTTAATGTCTTTATCACGGATCAGATATGTCCTATCCGGAATATGATGCACGGGTGTAATGTTTATTGCATTGAAAATCCTTATCTTTTTCGAGTAACAATTTGATGGAAGGAAATTCTTCATCCAGTTAGTATAAGCTCTTATTATATAGTCACCGCTGCTCAGTGTATCAGGCAGGAGTGCCATTCCCGGACCTGATCCGCGGTCAATTCTTACACGTTCCCGGACCACAGGCCGGTTCACCCAGTTAAGCACTTCAAAATATACCAGTTTGCTTCTGTCCGAAAGTTTAGTGTTTGGCCTTTCAACCACCCGGGTATTGAACCACATCGTCTCACCTGCAATATATTCATCCCTGTCAGTATGAACATATACTTCCTCCCATGGTATGCGTAGGCAATATTCTGTAAATTTCCTGGCAATATCTTCCTGTATCCCGTCTGCACCCTGTCCGTTGGCTATCTGCAGGAAAACCGGAAGTGTTAGTAATAAGAATATTATGCCAGTAACTTTTTTCACTTACTTTATATTATTCATCATCATGCCAGAAGGGAGGTTCAATATCTGTGCCCCTTACCCTGCAGTCAGCACAGTCGTGAAACCTGGTCAGCTTCCAGTATGGGGTAAACATAACATACCCATGTTCATAGATCCACCACCGACTGCCGAGTCCTGCCACTCCATCAAGAGAACGAAAAACTGTTGTGTCACCCTCAGTACAATATAAGTATCTGTCGGTCAGCCCCTGAAAAGTATCTTTTATAAAGATCCTCTTCGAACATACAGAAGAGACACTGAAGTATCCAAGAACGGTTTCGGTCGAATCATCAGTACAATAAATGTTACCTGCAATCGATGCCGGTGTTACATCATACAAAGTACCAACTTCCTGCGCAATATTCCTCACCTTTGACCAGTAATCATACTCCTGTTCATCTATTGAATACTGGGTTACCAGGATGCTGTATTTTACCTGAAATCGGTCGGAATAGGGAGAGATAAAATAGAGCGGAAATCTGGTTACCCTGTTTTCCTCCAGAAGTAAAGTGCTTTTTACATTGATAATCTCTGAATTCACTGTTAGCCAGCAGATACTGTGATCAATAGCGTTAAAAGGGAGGTGAAACTCCCAGGTTTCGCTAAACTCCCATCTGTAATTCCTGCACTTATTCAAAGGATCATGGGTATCAACATAAATCTGGCAACCGTTGACGATCCCGAAATGAGAATCTATATCAACCTTTTCATAATAGATCGAGTCGATTTGCGGCACCTGTACCAATTCAATAAATGATGACTCATAGACATGATTCTGATCACCCGGTTTGTTATTCTCTATCCTTAATTTATATCTGCGACCGGTAATACCCTGAAATTGCTCAGGATCTGGGATATATTCACCAGGTTTATTTTCGGTTAACAAACAGGTGTTTCCAAGATCATCACTGATGGTTACAGTGCATCCCCTATATGGTTTTTCGAGATTTTTCTTTTCGAGAGGAACTGATGTTGTCAGTTTAATAGTGTTAATGCCATACTGATCCGTAATCATTCCCTTGACCACAAGCATAACTTTTTCTTCCTCAGTTTCAGGAGTAAAGGGAGTAATACAATCCTCCGCAAGTATGATCAGAATTAATATAAACAATAGTCTTATAGCTTTCATCGGTCAAAAAAGTCAAAACTGAGTGTAAGCGATGGTATTGCTCTTCCGAAAATTGATAATTTATACCCTCTTACCAGGTTCTTATTGTTAGTAAAATATATACTATAGACATTCTGTCGCGAAAGAACATTATAAACCGAAAATATCCAATGGGGATTGGCAAGTTTGTGGGCTTTCAGATTTCCTCTTATTATCAAGGACAAGTCAAGTCTCGAGTAAGTTGGAATCCTGTATTTATTTCTTTCAGAGTACTGCAGGAGAAGGACATCATTCATATAATAGGATGCGACCGGATAGGTGATAGGACGGCCTGAGGTCCATGTATAGCTGGACGAAAAACTATATCTGCGGGAAATCAAATAGTTTAAGGTGAGAACCAGATCATTTGTTCTGTCGAAATTAGCCGGAAACCAGTTCCCGTTGTCAATGATCTCGTCCCTGAAAGATCCTGTACTTTTCAGAAATGTTCTGGAGTATGTATATCCGGCATTCCAGCGGATCTTGCCAACTGATTTCTTCAGTGTAAGTTCAAGTCCATAAGCTTTACCCTTAACAGGTAAAACATCCGTTTCAACATTTTCAATCATCACCAGTTTGGTCCCCCCCTTAAAGTCGAACATGTTACGTATCACTTTATAATAGACTTCTGCTGATGCTTCAATTTTGTTTCTGAACAGCATTTTATAGAAACCGGCAGTATACTGATCACCTATTAAGGGTTCAAGGTAATAATCACAAAGTTTCCAGGTATCAGAGGGAGAAATTGATAATGTATTTGACAGAAGGTGGATATATTGACGGGTCCGGTTATAATTTAACTTGACAGAGCTATTGTCAGTGGTTCTTATGTTTACCGATGCCCTGAATTCAGGTCCCAGATAGGTTTTACTGATCTCTCCACTTCTGAACCTTAGAGTGTCTATAATTGAAACTTCACTTTTTGTAGCTCGCGGATCATAAATCATTACAGATTTCTCACCAAAAGCCAGATAAGATGATAAACGAATTCCTGCATTTAATGAAATATATTCATTCAAAGTAATTTTATCCTCGAAATAAACCGATCCTTCAACAGCTTTTTCTTCCGGTATTATCTTTGACACAATAATTGATGAATCTGAAACCGGTAAATAGGTTCCCGGATTCACTGCATACCTTGTAAGGTCAAGGCCGTAATTGACTTCATGCCTGCCTCCGTACATATTGAAATCAGCTTTAAATCCGGTACTGTTGATCCTGTGCGACATACTAAAAGCTTCAGTGGGATGACTCGTGCTTGAGATACTGTAATTATAATCGCTGTTATTCAGTGTTACTACTGAAAAGAACCTGCTGTTATAGAAATGACGCCACATCAGAGCAATGATTCTGTTATTAAAGGTGTACAGTGTATCGGAATTTAACTTGTATCCGTCATGGCTCAGATATGATGAAAAATCTAATTTATTATTCATATTGATGTTGTAACTTACTTTTCCGTTCAGATCATAGAAATTTGCTTTGCTTCTTCTGATTGCCTTATTATCAATCAGATGCAACACCCAGTTAGAGTATGTGGTTCTGCCGGTAAGAATAAATGAACCTGTATCTTTTTTTATTGGCCCTTCCAATAAAACATGTGTGGCGACAGGGCTGATTCCGGCATTCCCGAATAATTTCTTCCGGTTCCCTTCCCTTGTTGCGATATCAAGCACAGAAGAGATCCTGCCTCCGTAACGGACGGGCATTCCTCCTTTATAAAGAGTGACATCTTTAATAATGTCGGAATTGACAGATGAAAAGAATCCGAAAAAATGTGATGAATTGTAAACAGGTGATCCGTACAGCAGGATCAGGTTTTGATCGGCAGATCCTCCCCTCACATTAAATCCCATGGAGCCCTCTCCGATTGTTTGCACACCTGTTACCAACAACACACTTTTAATGATATCTGATTCCCCCATAGAAGTAGGCATTATCTTTAATATTGAGATGTCTATTTTTTCAACGCCCACTTCATTTCTCTGAAGGACCACGTTTCTTTCAGCAGTAATAACTGTCTCCCTTAGCGGGATAAGTGTACTGCTCATTTCGATATTCATCTCTCCGCTTCTGAATATGTCTACATTGACCAGTTTCTCCTTCATTCCAATGAAAGAGAATCTTACCTGATGAGATCCCCTTGGTAATGCAATTGAATAATAACCGTACTGATTTGAATGAGTACCTGTCGAAATTTTTTCAATATATACAGTTGCACCGGAGACCGGTTCTTTTGTATCCTTGTCTGTAATATAACCGGAAAGTGTTACATAACCTGGTCTGTTAATATCTGCAGGATCACCAATTTCGAAGAAAATATTTCCGGCCTGTTGGCTGGCTATCTCTAATTCGTAATCGGTTGGAGTCAGATACTTTTTTGCTCCCTCACTCTTTTTATGGTGAACCTTGACAGCAAAATCCTTTGTTATATAAATATTTCGGGTATCATCTGAGAAATAAAAGAGAGAACTTCCCCTGAATATAGAATCAAGAAGGTCAGACAGCAAAACAGGGCCATAGTATCCTCCAAGCTTCAGATCCGCTACCCATTCCTCCTTATAAAAAAACCTTAGACTATCTTTGCTTTCTGCTTTCTCAACAAATTCTTTAAAAGTAAGCCCGCTATAATCCCAATTTATTTTTACTCCTTCCTGAGCTGATAATACCTCTGCCGGTAACAGTAACAACAGTATTAATATTCTGAATTTCATCTTCTCAATTTCCCTCAATGAGATTATCACAAAACTCAATAAGCGGTATAAAACTGTCAGGATCCTTTCTTGTCACCTTCAACCTACTGCTTTTTATAAAACTTATGATAGCCTCATTTTTACCACTAAAAAAATTAATTATGTTATTCTTCTTATTTATTAAATGCATTTCTCCATCTTTTTTCAGATAAATTCGGTGGTATTGATTGAAGAGATCATAGGTATTATCAACGGCCAGTAATAGTATATCCTTTTTATACTTCACTAAAAGCTCCAATCCGCCCTTGTATAGAATATTGAAATATCCTTCACCTGATTCATTTGTATCTTCTTCAAGCTTCTGAAAATTATATATCCGGTTATTATTCTCTATCGTAAAGCCATCTACCATTTCTTTATTAAGCTGCAGAATTATCCCGTGATTTGACCTGATCAGCAATTCATCATTATAAATATCATATTTGAGTTCGAGACCTGTAAATAATTTGCCGCTGACTGACACTGTACCTGGCATGAACATGTCGGTAAAAAGAAATTGATTGCCTCTTACCCGGGAATAGAGGTTCCTCCAAACCCTTCCATTGTAAAGGATTTGATTTTCAATAATATCCTGCTCCTCCCATTTATGAGAATCCGATCTGGTTTTGCCCCGTATTATTACCTGGTAGCTGAGGGATTCATGGACCTGTGCCTTTGTCAGGATATACAGGACCATGAATAATGAGAAAAAAAATAGTTTTTTCACAACACCAGAGTACATGTTTTACCTCCTGTCTTCACCTACTAAGTTTTTTTACTTGTTAAGATTTCATTTATCTTGTTATCCTGGTCCCAATAACCACAAGTCTGAGAAGAAGTTAAAAAATACGGAGTGGACAAATATTACTCGATTGAAACTTTATATCTTCATGAAATAAAATTACTTCATTATTATATCAATAACTACTACTGAATAAGGTTCAACTTCAAAATTCATATCTCTCGAAAATGAAACATTGCTTTCCTTTGGTTTTATAACGTCAGGATTCTCTATTGATGCCCTGTCAGATAATTCAGCTTTCAAAGTAAAGATTTTAACATCGGCATTATCAGTAACCGTTGAACCTTGGAACCTTACCAGTAGAGTATTTGTGTAATTTTCATAGTTAACTGCCTTTATAATTATTTGCTTCCCGTCTGCATTGCAGGCAGCTATTGCATCCATTGTTCCGGGCTTCCAGTTTTCAGGTTTCATCTGCGAAATATCATTGAAGAACTGATTCCTGTTTTTGATATCACTAAAAGTCCCTGATGCTGATGCCAGGTAATTGTCAGCATAATGCTCCCGGAACAGCTTTTCAACCACATAACCTGCTCCTGGGAACCATGAAACGTGGTCATGGTAAATAAAAGCCGTCCATGTAGGGTCATCTGTCGTATTGCGCATAAGAAGTGCCGGACATGTCATACTGAGTTCCTCTCCCATCTTCTCATACATTATAAGGCTGCCAGCAGCATGAAGTCCTGCCCTCCAGTCGTATGTACGGCACAGACCCCATTCAAGGATGGCAAGCTTAATATCAGGATGTTTTGAGTTCCTGATAAAATCACGAAGCTTTACCAGGTAATTTTCTATTCTGAAAAGTCCAGTCTGATAGTTATCATTTCCATATTCGTAGTTATGACAACCAAGAATATCAAAATTATCTCCTGCAATATCAATAACCTTCTGGCTCCAGTTCAGGTCATTTGATCTTTTCTGACCACAGGCAACTATTTCTGCTTCCGGAGCAATTTTTCTGAGTGCACTTCCATAAACATTGACGATACATGCATATTGTTCTGCAGTAAAATTATTATTCATAGGTTCATTATCAATCTGGAAGTATTTCACATTATACGGATCAGTATGTCCGTTCGAAGCCCTCAGTTTTCCAAGTTCTGTTGTGATGGGATCGTTCAGATAATGCACCCAGTCCATTGCATATTTAACATCTTCAGGATTTGTGCCCGGGGCTGGAAGAACAATAAGCGGTTCTGTATCGAGTTGCCTGCAGAACTCCATAAACTCATCCGTTCCAAATCCATAATAATCAGAATAACCGCCCCATATTATATTGGGATGATACTTACGGGATGAATATGATCCGATACCATCCTTCCATCGATAGGTTGAGGCGAATGATCCACCTGGCCATCTGATGAAGGGTGCCTTCAGGTCATCAATTGCTTTGAACAGGTCGGGACGCAACATCCCGCTTTTACGGATATCTTCGCGCATAAGCGATACTAAATCCAGAAGAAGACTGGATGTTCCACTGGCTTCAATCTCCAGTGATAAATGAGTATCTGTCTTTGTACAGTAAAACGAGAAAGGTATCTCTTTCCACCCTCTGCCAGAGACTCTCAGTGGTATCTCTTCAATTAATCTGCCAGAATTATCTTTGAATCTTACAGTGAGCTTCGGGGAACCATCAATAATGTTAACCCATATAAATCCATTATAGATATAACCCTCCCTCAAAAAAATACGGTTCTGCCTGATTCCTACAGACGCCTTCTGAATTTTTAGCTGGATACTCTTTTCTCCACTATTAACATTTGTATTTACAACTGTTACTGAACCATTCTCCCCGAATGGTTTCCAGTAAGTTTCGAAATCTTCCCCCTCGAATCCCATTCCTTGTACCTGTTCAGCATAGAGTCCATCAACAACAGAATGATTAATATGTTCAAGGAACTGCCCGTAGATCCCTTCGCTGATTTTCCCAACAGGCATGTCAGTATCAACAAGTAAAACAGATACTCCTGAGCCAGTCAGGACAGAACCTGATTCCTGGGGCTGTGATGCATTGCAAACAAGGATGAGTAAAATGACACAAAGTGCTTCAGGATTTCTTAAAGGCATACCTGTTTCTTTCATAAGAGGTTTCTTCATAAGTGAAAAATCCCGGCATCTTCCGTGCAGGGATTTACCGAATAACAAATATGATTCTTATTTAAATAATCTTGGCGCAAAATCATTGAGGGCTCTGCGCCATGTGAGCCATTCGTGGGCGGTACCCTGCGATTCGTGGAAAACAATATTCTTAATGCCATGAGCCTTGAGGGCTTCGACCTGCTCTTTGGGACTGCGTTCTTCGGTACCGGTGCTGATAAACAGCAGGTTTATCTGTTTGTCGAAAGCAGCAGCGTCTTTGAATACCCCGTTAAAAGCAGTTTCAATCTGCTGGCTCATACTGGGTGCCTGGCCGCCTGCGGATGGACCTCTTCCCATACCACCCATGAAGAATCCACTGAACGTACCCATCCAGGCAAATTTATCCATATTATTAAAAACAGTGGTGGTGGTCTGCATGCCACCTCTTGACAATCCGGCCATCGCCCGGTTCTGCCTGTCAGTCATGGTACGGAATGTCTTGTCGATGAAAGGTATCAGGTCCTTAACGTAGACCTGGGTAACATCGCTCATAGGTGCTATACGCACATCGGAATTTGCCTTGAAATCGCCGCAGTCCATTACCACTATCATAGGAACAGCTTTACCGGATGCAATCAAACCATCCATTATGTTACCCATGTGACCCTGGTTGGACCAACCATTCTCATCCTCGCCCCAGCCGTGAAGCAAGTAAAGCACCGGATATCTCTTTTGGGGATTCTGCTCATATTCAGCAGGAACATAGACATTGCAATGACGTTCCATACCATTAATTTCCGACCAATAGTATATGGAACGAATTTGTCCATGAGGAATGTTTTTATTAAACCTGTAATAATCCCCTTCAGGTCCTTCGGGAATTTCTATTCCTGATGATTCCCAGTTGCTGCCGAAAAAGGCTTCCGTATTCCGGTCCATGACCGCAACGCTGTCAATCAGGATAGCATAGTAATGAAAACCTACTACCAGCGGATCGGTAGTAATCCACCAGACACCTTTTTCATCTTTTTTCATATCTTTTATCCCACCCAGCTGAAGCTGAACAGATTTTGCACCAGGAGCTACAACACGGAATATAGCCTGGCGTGTCTGCTGATTAACGGCCGGGTATTGCGAAATAAAAATATTTATTGTAGAAGGTTTAAATCCTTCCGGAGGCGGTTCTACCCGCGGAGTACGCATTCCAGGCTGGGCTGAAACTAAACCACAAATCAAAATTGCGACTACAATAAAAAGTACTTTTTTCATGATCTGAATTTTTAAAAGGACTAGAGGAATATTTAATAAAATCTTTTTGAATTACGGGTTATACCTGGGTCCAAGTATCAGTTTATCACCTGAATCGTCGATTTCATAGAGCTGAGGTTTACGAGGACCGTTTCCTTCAGCATGGTGGACAATAAATAAACGTTTGCCTTCAAATGTTGTGAACAACATACCATGACCGGAATTGTCTCCTTTAAATGCTTCTTTCTCCTGAACCCACGGACCTTTTATTTTTCCTGATGCAGAATAAGCTACGCCCTGTGCATACCTGTGTTCTCCCCAGCTTGACCATAACATACCCAGTTTACCTGTCTGGGTCCTGAACATCTGCGGTCCGTCTGTAACCCAGCCCGGCATCTTCAGACCAAAGGTGGCTTCGCCGATGCCGTTCATCTCTTTGGACCATGCAGCCTCACTGGCCCGGAAGATTGTGGTTGGTTCGGCGGTTCGATGAGTCAGATTCTTTGAAAGAGGCATGTAAGCCATGGTTCCGTCGATCAGCTGGGTCCACTCATGAACTAAAACCATATATGTGGTGTCATTCTCTTCATAAAGGGTACCATCGATGATATCCCAGTTTTCCGGACCAAGACAGAATTCATGGTCGGCGACCAAAGGCTTGAAAAGTCCTTCAGGCGAATCAGCTAGTAATAGCTGAGTCTGGTTTGTAGGCACATTGTAACGGCGTGGTACATTCTCAATCAGGTTGCTGTGGTCGCTCCAGGTGCCTGCATAATAGTATTTATTCCCGATATGATGTATCTCGGCAGCAGCAACGAAGAGTCCGTCCATCCATGTTCCTGAAAGATCTATGATCGGGTAAGGGCCAGTCCACATCTTCAGGTCTTTGCTTTTGTACATACGTCCACCCGTACCACTCAGATAATAAGTATGGGACTTTTCGTCAGGATAAATATACGGATCACTCATTGAAAGCTCATCAAGAGAAACTGTCCGGACTTCCGGTTCAGGACGCGGTTGTCGTATTGCAGGCCTCTGTCCGCCCGGACCCGCAGGCGGGCGCATACCGCCGAAATTATTCTGTTCCGGATTGGCAGGAGGGGCCTGTTCTCCAGGAACGACTTGTTTTTTTACTTCAGTCTGGCTTTTGTTTTGGGCTAACAGAATCTGCATTGAATTGCAAGCCACCAGTATCGCAATCAAGAAGATTATGTACAAAACATTGACATTTCTTTTCATTATTTAACATTTGTATATTTAACATTCCAATATTTCCATAAAAGAAAAACATTTTTAACAGACATGCTTAACGTTTTATTGTCAAAAACTTTAAATTTTCGTTCAAATTCACTTTTACTTTTCCCGACCGGTCAATATGTCTTCCAGCCGCTCTCGTTTCACATAATTTTCAAAACGAAATGATTGAGCGAGCTCTATCAGTTCTTTTTCAGACAACCCCCTGAACAACTCACAATATTCCGGCACAAGCGCTTCAGCAATAAGTATGTGTCTGACCAGCAGGTTTATTTTATTTTGCTGGCCGTTTGGATATGGGTTGTATCCGGCGAATTCTTTTTTAAACAGATCTTCTAATGGTTGTATCACCTGCCTTATATTTTTATCGGTTGATCCCCATCTGTCGGCTCCGAGGGAATCTTTCTTTGAAAGAAATGCTGAAACCAGTTTCATGTATGGGGTATTCTCATTCTGGTGCATAATAGCCTGCAATCCCATATCCTTATACAGCCATATACACCAGCTTACCTTGTATTTGCGATAATATACCAATTGATCTTTAAGTACCTGATACCGCATTTCATCTTTGACATTATTACCTGTGTAAACAGGGCCGAATTCACCAACCCAGAGAGGAACATGGTGGGAAAACATAAATTCGCTTTTTTCAAGGAAATCACGTTCAAGGGTATCCTTATCAAAATATCTGTTGCCGGTATAACCGGGGTAATCTCCACCATAAATAAACCCGGGGATGGCATAATCATGATTTGTATAAACTATGTTATCCCAGACTTCGGTAAATTTGCTAAAATCAACTGCATACCGGTCACCTTCCAGGAACAGAATATGATCAGGGTCGATTTTCCGGATAGCATCTCGCAGTCGTTTATAATAAGGGAAAACTTTCTCACCTGTAGGGTCCGCCGGTTCATTTATCAAATCATAACCTGCAACCCACGGCTGGTCTTTATAACGTTCTGCAATAACTTCCCATAAGTATAAAGCCCTGTCCTGAAAATCTTTATGTTTCCAGAATAATGCCCTGTGGGTAGGATTGTCACTATGCCAGTGCTGGTTTTGAAATCCCGGCAGCGCATGCAGGTCGATGATTGTATAGATTTGATTCTTTGCACACAATTCTATTACCCTGTCAAGGTGTTCAAATGCACCTTCCTTAATGACCCGTGGATTCATATCATCTTCAAAAAGATGGTAATTGATGGGAATGCGAACCAGGTTCAGTCCCAGGCTGTGTATATATTCTGCGTCCGGTTCGGTGAAATAGCTTTTAAGAAAATTGTCAAAGAACAGATTATATTTTTCTTCCCCAAGCACTTCCAGTAATCCTTCCCTCATGGTTTCTTCATTGGAAGGGTAACCATTAATGAAATTCTCAAAATGCAGCATTCCACCAAGTCCAAAACCCCGCAAAAAAACAGTATCGCCTTTTTGGTTGATTATCTGATCACCCGAAACCTTGAGCCAGGCTTCGTTAGTTGAACTATTTTTATTCACAATCTTTGGTTGTTTTATGTCAGAACAACCGGAGAATAAAAATATTATCAGCACTGCTGATAACAGAAAGCAATTTGTTTGTTTCATAATTGTTTTGGGTTTAAAGTAAAGACTCATCTTTTTATAAAGGTTTGTATGGATTAATATCTCCTGATTCAAGCATTTTCTGATACCTGTCTCTATATTTTTGCAGAAATACCTTATCAAACTTTTCCTGACCTATCACCAACGGATTTGGTTCGCCTGGTTTTCGTTTCCGAAGTTGAGCAAAATCTGACTCCTGCGAATGAAATGCAAGGCCGACATCGCATCTTGCCACCTGAGCAAATGCTTTAAAGTATTCGATCGAAGATTTGTAAAGTCGCGTTTCAACCTGAGTAGGCCATACGGCAGATCCCCCCATAATTCCCGCCATGTGAGTTTCTCCGTTGTCGGTTACCGGAAAGATGAAGGACAAACATCCCGGACTATGGCCTGGTGTTGCTATAATCTGAAATATCACAGATCCGATTTTAATTTTCATTCCATCAAGGAGATAAATGTCAATTGATTGTGGCCTTGTTCCGATATAAGCCCATTCCGACGGAACTGTCTGTAACAAATTCCATCCCACTAAACTCATTGCAATTTTAGCATCAGGACATATATTCCTTTTAAGATATTGGACTCCGCCATAATGGTCAAAATGTTCATGTGAGATGAATATGAGTTTTATCCCGGAAGGATCCAGTCCTGACTTTTTCATATCCTCAACCATCAAAGCAATGTCAGCATCACCAATACCGGTATCAAGCATAACCAGTCCATCACCTGAATCCACAATAAACGCTCCAACAGTGGTTGTGCCGACAAAATACAGATTATCAAAGAGTTTAATTGGCTCAATGGACCTGTATGGGGGATTAAATGAAGCAGGTAATTTTGGGGATACTCCCGGATTAGCAGCCAGTGGAGCTGCCGCCCCGGGAACTTTAAGAGAAGCAATAGCTTCCTGAACTGTCAAATAATCAGAAGTTCCTTTTCTTGAAATCGCAGAAGGCTCTGTGATTAACTTTTCAGTCATGCAAGAAAAAAATGCCGGACTGAAGATCAATGCAAACAATAGTATCCTTGTTTTCATACTTCATTGAGAGTTTTAAAAGTCAGATATCATTTTATAGTTAACCTTGAAAATTATTTATCCCCACCATTTTTCCTCCTCCACCAGATACTTCATCGCCACATCTTTATTCAAATCCAGTCCAAGCCCTGGTTTGTCAGAGAGTTGAATGTACCCATCCTGAATTATCTCTCTGTCGTATTCGACCAGGGAATCCCATCCGGCATGGCCATCACGGGAATCCTGTTTATAATCATAGCTCTCATGTCCTATAAAATCAAGGATAGTAGCTGCGCAGTTAGCTGAAGCAATGGTAGCTATCGGCCCCATCACATTATGGGTTGCAACAGGCATGTAATATGCATTAGCCAGCTCTGCAATCTTTTTTGCCTCCATTAAACCACCTGCCATGGATATATCAATTTCGACCATATGAACTGCCTGGTTGGTTATAAAAGGAAGAAAGTCGTACAATGTATAAAGATTCTCGCCACAGAGGATGGGTACCGGAGAAGCTGCCGTAAGCTTTGCCCAGGTATCCACATAATTAATTGGCATAGGATCCTCCAGCCACCACGGCCTGATCGGTTCCAGAGCCTTTGCGAAACTCAGTGCATCAAAAAATCCGAATTCCCAATGGCAATGCACGATGATTTCAAATTCTTTACCAGCCGCCTCTCTTAAATTGGTGTATGCCCGAATATTGTTTTCCAGTTCCGTAAAAGACAGACGACGATTTAATGCCTCACCTCCTGGACGTCTTGATATCCTGAAAGGCTTCGCAGCTGTCCATTTCTGAACCGATTGCTGAAGGTAATCCACCCATTCCTTACAGGATGCCGGATCAAGCATATTTCTCGGCTGGCTGGTAAGATAAGCCCTCACCCGGTCGGTGTAACACCCTCCGCCAAGAATTTTACGAAGCGGCATACCAAGCAGCTTCCCTACCAGGTCCCACAAGGCAATTTCACATCCTGTAACGGCATGCATCCCAATTCCTCCATTTCCACCCAGATATGATACACGGAATTTCATTTGTTCGGTCAGGCGGGCTATGTCGAATGGGTCCTGTTTGATAAGAATCTGCCTGAATGCATTCATAACCACATCCTTGGCGCCCAGTCCGGTGACGTCATGATGACATTCACCAATTCCATAAATACCTGCGTCTGTTTCAATTTTAACAAGGGGCATAACGTGACCCCTTTCTATTTGAATACGCATGAATTTTACATCGGTAATCCTTACCTTCCCCAGGTCACTCTCAGCAAGATGGTTAAAGTCAGGTGCCACTGTTGCAACCGGGACAGTTGCTGCCATCGTTTTTATGAATTCATCTCTTTTCATAATAGTATTGAGTTTTGAGGTTTTAAATTGGTTTATAGAGTTAATCTTCATCAATTTACCCTATTATCTGATTACAATTTGAAAACCAACTGAGAATTTATCAATCAGTAATGAACAGGTTTTGCAGGGATTCATTCAAGGGAAAAATCCGAAGCAAGATGAGTGATATTTTTTTACTCATTAGCGTTTTCATCCTTTTTTGTAATTCACTATATACAGCCGTTTTATGGTACCGGGACTTTATATTAACAGGATTAATATGAGATGCTTATTTGCATTTGTCCCGGCTCCTGAAGATTGTTATTGAATAATGTTCTACTTTTATTTGAGCTAAATTACTGATTTTGTATATTGGGACGATATTTGACAAAAGTAATTATCATATTACTTATAAGTCAGAATCATATTCGGAAATTTGAAAAGAAGAACATAGTATAACATAAATAATAAAATTAAGACAATGGAAAAATTAAATTCAAGAAGAACATTTTTAGGTAAAGCTGCATGTTTGGCTGCTGCTGCAACTGTTTCGCCATTGGCCAGTTTTGGAAGTGGTTTTGAAAACGCAATACAGGATACACCAAAATCTTCCTCTCCCTCTGATCTGAAAATCACAGACGTTAAATGTGGTTACATCGGAGGAAGTCTTTTTGTAAAGATATATACAAATCAGGATATTTATGGTTGTGGAGAAGGAGTTGATGCCATAGGTGGAACCTATTACCTGGTTCAAAATATGGCGAGAAGGCTTAGAGGGCAAAGCCCGTTAAATGTTCACAGGATTTTTGAAGACATCAGGAGAGGTGGTTTTTTCGGGGGAGCACAGGCAGGTATGTATGTTGCCGTTCTTTCTGCCTTTGAAACAGCGTTGTGGGACCTTGCCGGAAAAGCACTCAATGTTCCTGTTTATCAGCTACTGGGTGGCAAATTCCGCGATAAGGTAAGGGTATACAGCGACACTGCACTCTACAGGTCTAACAATCCCGCACCAAAAGAATTTGCTGATTCCGCTCTTAATGCCGTAAAAATGGGATTCAATGCCATTAAGTTCGATATAGATCAGGCAGGTGACCCAAACAGATTCGACAGATATAACTGGACCGCCAGCCAGGGCGAGCTTCAAAGAATGTATGATCAATTAGCTGCCGTCAGGGAAGCAGTGGGACCAAAGATCGATATAGCTGTGGATATGCATGGCAGGTATGATTTGAATACTGCCCTGGCAATTTCCAAACGGGTGGAGCCATTAAACCTGCTGTGGCTGGAAGAACCAATCCCTGCAGAAAATGTAGAAGCATACAGAATGGTATCTCAGGAAACAAGCACACCAATAGCTGCAGGTGAAAATATCTATCTGGCTTATGGATTCAGAAGGCTGTTGGAAATAGGAGGGGTCGATGCTGTAATGCCCGATATGCAAAAAGCGGGTGGACTTGGTGAAGGACAACGTATTGCCAACCTGGCAAATCTGTATTACATTCCTTTTGCCCCGCACATGGTTGCTTCGTTTCTGGGTGCCATGGCATGTGCGCATGTGTGCGTGTCGGTACCTAACTTCTTAATTATGGAGTGGCAATCCTACTTTCATACTAATCCGATGTATAAGGAAATTGTCACCTATGATGAAGGTGATTGGGTGGCAGATAGTTTTATGAAAGTATCTAATAAACCTGGTATAGGAGTGGATATTAACGAAGAAGCAATGAAAAAATATGCCACAAGGGGCGTACCTTTTTTTGAATAAAATTGAGAAAGGCAGTCTGATTGGCTGCCTTTTCTTTTTTTGTTTATGAGAATTGAAACTTAGTATATCAGATATGTCTAATTGAATTTGTAATGAATTATTTCGATGAACTGATATATGAAGATACCTGATCTGCGGGGCCTCCTATATACCTTGGAAAATTCGGGTATGAGCAAAGAATATATCCTTTACCTTCAGGCTTCACTCCAGTTCGCCCCTCGCTGCTGACAACAAGTGTTTTGGAAGGTGCATTGTTTTCTTCTACCCAGGATATTATCATATCTAATTTGTCATTAGAGTTTGGTGCCGGTATATTTTTTAATTCAGCAGTTTCTCCATCCCCGTTCATCTTATAACTCCTGCCAGATAATCCGTGACCTCCCTGCGGAACCACATACAACCGTGCAAACTTATCCAGTTTATTCCATCCCATCTTATTTATTAGTGACTGATAATAATCAAGCTGTGCACCGGAAGAGGCTATAAAATCCTGTGTGCCGACTGTAATTATGATTTTCCCTCCATGTTTATAAAATGCATTAAGATCCGGATTGGTGGCATCGAGCCACCCGGATAATTGTTTACGACGCTTATTCATGTCTTTCCCTTCGGCATAATCGAGTGGATTAGCTGATGGATTCTGCATCAGAAACCCGGTTACTCCAAGAACTCCCAGAGATGTATGTACGGAAGCGTTTTCAAGTGCGCCTTCCTGTCCTTTGTACCGGGTAGGTGTAATCGTCCCGAAAGATTCAGGATCAGTAGTGGGGAGCCACATACCGAATGATTTAACACGATTTGCAAGAGGAGATGGGAATTTATATGGGCTATATACAAATTCAAGAGTCTTGATCTGTTCATTGGTGAGTCTGGCCGATGTTGAATTATCTTCAGGATCAGGATCCTTATTGCCAGGTGCACGAAGAGTCGCCCACGGATCATCAGGGCTGGAATCATCTGATACATTGAAGATAGCACGTGAAGCCATGTAGTTATTGATTATTCCATCATTCAATCCGTCAAGTTTGTCACATTGTCTCATGAACTCAGCCCTGATTGCATTTACCTTTACAGGTGTCACCCAGTTTGCCAATGGTTTTTCCCGGATCCTTATTAGTTCAGGGGCAAGCATAAGTGTCGAAAAACTGACTATCGGAACGTCTGAAATTATACCGTCATAATCCTCCGGGTATCTTTGCGCAACCATAAGTCCTTCACGTCCACCCTGAGAACCTCCAATATAATAGTTGAAACGTGGCCGCTCACCATAAATCCTTTCAATTATTACCATAGCGGCGTCGTGAGTCTTCTTCATTTGCATATAGCCAAGATTTCGGATTGCCTCTTCGTTCAGAGCCCAGTCATCAGGTTTAGCTCCTTCCGGTCCGGATGCCAGAGCTGTACTTTTTCCACCCATGCCTCCCTGGTGGCCTGAGTCGCTGCCATACATAACAAATCCCCTGTATATCATCGGATTTTTGCCTTCCCTCACAGTGATTGTTCCATTCATGCCACCACCACCAGCTTGCATGGCACGGTTCGACCAGCTTGCCGGAAGAAGCACCCTGAAATTAATGGGCCAGCCATTGGGATCTACCGGGAAAATAGAGCCTTCAACAACACCGTAAGCCGGGGTGGCGTCGGTCGCTTCAATCCAGCGCGGTCTATAGAGTTTGACAGAGCTAACCGGTTCCCCGATTGCTGAAACAGGGATCGATGTGCCCGCCTTTTCAATGTCGTTTCTGGTAATGACAATATTATTGGAAAAAGAACCCTGACCGATGGCTACAACTTCCCCCAGAATCAGTGTTACAGTGATTAAAAGATAGAGTCTTTTCATACGTTTATTTTTTTTGCTTGTTTCAACATTTCCACCTTCTCACCAGTTAGTGTAAAAGCATTACGAAAAGGTATGGCCACCAGGATCTGGCTGGCAGTTTATGTTCAGTCAGCATAATTGGCTATTCATGTATAGTGATATTATAGCCCATAATGGAAAGCATTTTTACTGCATAGCGTTTCCCCAGCATCCGGTACCCTTCAGCATTAAAATGCAGGTTGTCGCGTCCGTCGGGACAACCGCTCGAAAATATCACGTACGAATTTGGTATTGTCTGGGGCAGAGTTGCAATAATTGAATTCATACTTGCGCAAACGCCTCCCTGATCGGCGCGTACAACTTCACCGGCAAGCAGTGGAACCTTCTTCGGCTTCAGGTTAAGATCCTTCATAAGGTTATCATATACAACTTTCACTTTTTTTGTCCACAGGGTATCATTTGTATTCGATTCTCCCTGATGCAACAGAATTCCTTTAATTACACCATCTTTTTGAGCCAGTTTTGCCATCTCGACAAGCCGGCCATATGGATTCCCGTCATATTCCCTGATCATATTCAGCATCCATGAAGGAGCTGTTGTGATATACGACTGATAGTTATCCTTATCGAAAAGCTCAATCTTGCAGCCGCCGATTGAAACATTAATAATTCCTATTCTGACTTTTTTGGGGAGGTTTGCTGCCATTGTTCTGCCAAAGTAATCGGCGGGTGTCAGGCCTGTTCTGCACCGGCACAAAGGAGGGATTGCCGTGTACCAGTTTCCCTTTGTACGGCCCAGTTCAGGACAATCGACTGCTGCCAGAACCTGAAAACGTTTATCCACTGTTGTGTCCTGTGATTCAATTCTTGCATTGCCCTCCATGTTCGATTGACCAATGCACAGGAATATATAAAAATACTTATCCTTCGGGAAAGCATTACTGCTTAATAAGATAAATACGATAAATACGAGCAATCCGGGTTTCATTTTCATACTATCTGGATTTAAATTTTAACTACTATAAACAGAACTAAAAAACTCTAACTTACTTAGAACCTGTTCTTAAAAAGATCCATAATACAAGTTTACTGAATCGTTATTAGTGTCAATTTCAGGTCCTTGGCATTTGAGCTGTTCCCATACCACACCTCGTAGTCACCTGGAGTTACAGCCATTTTACCGCTTGTCTTGTCGTAGAACTCAAATGAAGAATTAGGAAGTATAATATTTACATCAGCAGATTTACCGGCAGCTATTTTAACCCGTTTAAAACCTTTTAATGTCTTAAGAGGACCATCTATATCATTTACTTTACGGATATAAACCTGTACTATTTCTGTTCCTTCTCGTTTACCTGTATTTGATACCGGAATCATAAGTTCAACGCTTCCACCGTTGTTTATCTCATTTTTACAAATTTGGGCATTTGCTATCGAGAATGTTGTATAGCTTAATCCAAAACCGAACGGGAAGAGAGGATCAGACATATAGCGGTAAGTACGGCCTTTCATTGAATAATCCTCAAAATCAGATAATTGTTGCATGTTCTTGTAAAAAGTTATTGGCAGTTTTCCAGAAGGATTAAAATCACCAAAAAGTACATCGGCAATTGCCTGACCTCCTGATTCACCGGGATACCAGGCCTGCAGTATAGCGTCGCAGCTTTCAGTTTCAGGGACTAAACCTATTGCAGAACCAGAACAGTCTACGAAAACCAATTTCTTACCAGCCTGTCTCAATGCTTTTAAGCAATTACGCTGTGTGGCAGGAAGTTCTATATCAGTACGATCACCACCCTTGAAACCAGGCAGTTCAACAGGCATTTCCTCACCTTCAACCTGAGTTGAAAGACCTCCCGCAAATATTACAAGATCAATTCCCTGAAGTTTCTTTATCAGGTTACTATATTCTATTTCCTTTTCTTTACCAAAATTGAAATCGATGTTTGCCTGCCAATCATTCTGCTGAACAAGGCTTATTTCAATATTATACTTCCGCCCCTTTTCAACTTTGAAAGGAATTTTGGAAATTACAGTTCTCCAGTTACTGTATTTTTTTATTACTTCTCCATTTATTTTAAGCAGAAACAATCCTGTGGCACCGAATCTTAGGACAACGGTTTCATCCTGACCTGGTTCAAAGACAGTTTCATATTTAACGGAAAACTTATTTTGATTAACTCCGGCTGCAAAAGTATTCTGACCAGAAACTGATTGTAATATCGGCTTTGCAATATATTGTGATAATACTGCATCTCCTTTAAAATCCGTGTTATTCCAGTAAGTAACCTTAAATCCTTTTGAACCTGCAAAGGAACAATTCGGAATATAGCTCTCAATTGCATTATTATCAACCAGTTCACATCCTTTGTCGTACAGAACATTGCCAGTAGGTAGTTTTGACGCAATTCCATCAAGGATTGTTATTGTTCTGACCGGTGTTCCGTTATAATTACCCCATAACACAGGTTCATTATCGGCATTAGGTCCTATTACTGCAATTTTTTTGATTGATTTCTTCAGGGGAAGAATATTATTTTTGTTCTGAAGAAGAGTCATCGATTCACGGGCCATATCCAGGGCAAGATTTCTGTGCTCCTCGTTATTTATAACCGACGCAGGTATTTTAGTCCACGGTACCAGTGCGTCGTCGTCCATTTCACCCAGGTCGAAACGCCCGACTAATACTCTCATCAAATGCTTGTTGATTTCCTCTTCGGAAATCAACCCTTTTTCAATGGCTTCAGGCAGATTTTTAAACGCATAAGACTGCCATGCGCATTCAACATCTGTACCAGCCAAGACGCCTTTTACTGAGGCATGTGTTGGATCAGATGAAACGTTATGTCCGGTATAAAAATCGGCTATTGCATCGCAATCTGAAACGACAAGATATTTAAAACCCCACTCGTCGCGCAGAATTGTTTGAAGTAATCGTGAGTTACCGCAGCAAGGCTCATCATCGATACGCTGATAGGCGCACATCACCTGGCGAACATCGGCTTCCTGAACCAATGCCTTAAATGCGGGAAGATAGGTTTCCCATAAATCACGGGGGTCAACATTGTTGAGGTTAAGTTCATGACGGCTCCATTCCGGACCTGAGTGTACTGCATAATGTTTTGCACAAGCCAGCAGTTTTTTATATTTTGAATCGGAAGGTCCCTGCAATCCTTTTACTACAGATATTCCCATCTGTGACATCAGGTAAGGATCTTCACCGTATGTTTCCTGTCCACGTCCCCAACGTGGATCGCGGAAAATATTTACATTGGGCGTCCAGACGGAAAGGCTTAAGAAACGTTTGTTTTCCTGTCCTTTTTGTAAAGCTTCATTATACCTGGCACGGATTTCATCAGAAACAGCGTTGAAAATATGATAAGCGAGAGAGTCATCGAACGAGGCGGCCATTCCTATGGGTTCAGGAAAAACCGTAACATCTTCATTATTGGCAAGGCCATGCAGGGCCTCGCTCCACCAGTTAAATTTTTTAATCCCAAGACGCGGGACGGCATCTGATTGATCGCACATCAATGAGGCTTTTTCTATCAGTGTTAATCGGGATATCAGATCTTTAGCTCTTTCTTCCGAGCTTAGCTCGGGGTTCTGATACGGGTATTTCTTACCACAAGAACTTAAAGAAAATAAAATGACTGCTGCAATTAACAGTGCATTTTTAAAGCGTTCTGGAAATAAAAAAAGTAAAATGAGTAATAAGTTTGTTTTCATATTTTCCTGATAATTTAACTTTTTTATCTAATAGTAATTCGCTTATCCAACCTCTGAGCATTGACCAATCTGGTTCAGACATATACCACCGGGTCAAGGCATGGGCACAGCAAGACTCTTCTGCAGAATCATAACAAGATCATCTGCATTAGACGGTTCGGGGATGACCCAACGTGAACCGAAAATCAGTTTTGGGATGCCACCCTTGCCGCTCTGGATGGTCTGCCCGTAAATCCGAATGCAGGTTTGCATATACCTTTCGATCCAGGGATCAGACCAGGCCTCATCGAACTTCGCCTGACCAACCAATTCAATCGCTTTTGCCCTGGCAGTTTCGAGGCTTCGGGGGCTCCATCTGTCGCCGGACTCAAAAGTGAACATCCAGTTTTCGAAATCTGCAAACACTTCGCGTCTGGCAACCCATACGGCCAGACCGATACTTGCCAGTTCGCAGGAGTTTTTGAACTGATCCGCATCTTTGGGGATGTAAGGGTTGCATTTTGTATTTAATGGTGCCGGACACAGAACAAATGCCAGCTTACCGGCATATAATCGAATCGTCTCATCAAGCATGAAATGTATTTTCTGACAATGGGAACATTGATAATCAAAAAGTATTGTGACGACATATGAAGCGTCCGGAGTCCCAACCATCGGTACAGATTGGTAATCGACAGAGGGAAGGTTCTTATGTGACTCGCCATCGCTATAAACGGCCGATGGAGATAAAACGACCTGAGAGACAGCCAGGATACCTGCCAGTACCAGCCCGCTCACAGCCAGACCTGTTGCCGGCAACGGGTGGATAACAGGCATTGCTGTGTGGTCGTCTAATTCCCTGATCGCCCGCCAGATGACCAGGGCAGCCAACAGCAGACCGGTGATGTGAGTAGTCATGCAGTAGGGGCAAAAATCCCCGATCATCCATTTCTGAATGATGATAAACCAGAAGGCACTTCCTGCAACCGAACCTGCCAGTACCAACATCACTCTCCAGGCCAGGCGCCGTATCGACGCCTCTGTAGCCTGACCAATAAAGAGACTGGCCACCAGTATTGCGAGGTATACCCCCACCGCCAGACCACTGACAGGGAGGATCCCTGCTATCGTCGACCACCGGCTGTTGAGCACCTGTTCACATGGACTGCCGCCGCCACAGCCTGCCATCGATCCGCCCGTCAGATAATGCCAGCTCATCACTGTGGCCAGAACCAGAGCAAGGATATTCAATCCCGTAATTATCAGGCGCCACCAGGGCCAGTGCTTTTTATCCTGGATACTATCTTTGTTTGCAAACATATTCCGCTTCTTCTCCAATGAAATAGAAAGCCCCGCGGCTTTCTGGTATGTTGCAAGGCCGCGGAGTTCTATGAGTATTTTACAAGATCTTCCCTTTTCACATTATTGCTTTCTGATATACTGGTTTGGCTCACCGGGTGTGGGAAGACTGCTGGCGATCTGAGTACCATTCTCATGTGCCATGGTCAATGGATCGACAAGGGTTATCCCGCTTCCGGATACCTGTGAACCTGCAGCATGGCCATACTTAAGAGATGTGGCAACTTTGATCGTGTCTGCCGGCACATTACCGGGAGCTCCTCCGAAACGACGTCTCCCGGGAGCTACTAAAGCTATAACAACAGTCTCAAGATTTTTACCACTGCCAATGGTGATGGACTGTCCGGCGTTAAAGCCTTCCACGCTTGCAACCAGGATGACTTTCTTTCCGGCACTTGCGGAAGTACCCACTGTTGTACTTCCCGGTGTTCCAACAGCTGCGATAACTGCTGTCTCACTGTTGGCACCTTTTCCTATTATTATTTTCTGACCAGCGCTTAAGTCAGCCACACTTGCGACTTTGATATTATTTGAACCGGCTGCTGCTGGAGCTAACAGATTGACAGTGTTCTGCAATAAGAAATCGCGGCAATTGAAGTCGCTGTCTGCTCCATCCGGGTAGCGGCCGGCACTCCTGTCGAGCTGGCTGGGGGGTGCAGAAGGCCCCATCCTGAAGCCTCTGCTCATGGAGGGCGAAGGCACATAACATCCGCTGGCTCCGGCACCGGAGGCAGCCTGGTACCCTTCAGCGGCCCAGGGATCTACGAGTCCGCCATAATTGAGACCATCAACAACATTACCATCTGCATCACGCAGTATTATATTACCTGCGCTGGCAGAGAGAGCAGGCCCTCCGAACCATTGATCAGGCTCAGGTCTTCCCTGGTAACCTGCAGTGGTGACCTTTTCATCGCGTACTACATCGTCGATATCGTAGTCGTTAGAGAGAGGCTGGTCAAGAGTTATGCTTGTGCTGAGAGCCAGTACAGGCTCGTTACTTGAGTGAGCGAATTTTGTCGCAGGTTCGAAGGTGATTCCCGTTCCTCTTGCGCTGAAAGGCATGTTGGATGCGTGATTGAATTTCAGTGGTTCAGCCAGGTCGAGTCCTGTTCCCGAATCATCCTTATCTGTCAGGGGACCATTAAAGGTACTGCGTGATGACTGTGTGCCGACACGTGTCACCGTGACAGTCTCGATCCCATGCCCCTCGCTGTCGATATCGAGCCTGATCTTATCCCCTGCTGAAATGTTTTCAACAGAAGATACCTTGATATTTGTATCTCCGGCTTTCGCGTCCATTGAAAACCAGGCCTGCGTGCCTTGCTTACCTACCTCGGTAATAGTGACAATTTCATATTTTTCAATGGCCTGGGCTACGGCAGGATAGCTGGCTCCGTAACCGATGGCCATTTTCTGACCAACCTCGAATCCGGCTACACTTGTGACTGGTATATTTGTCGAGCCGGCCGGGATGTCAATAACTGGACCCTCCGGTAGCGGCTGCCACACTGTAGTCGAACCAAGAGGTCCTCTGCGGCCGAAACCGAAAGGTGATGCCGGCGCCTCAGGCACTGATGGTGCGGTGATGCTTGCTATCTTACGAATTTCCTTAGCAGAGCCGCTGCCGATTTCAATAACGTCGCCGACCGACATACCTGTGGTACTCCTTACATAAATGATGGTCTCTCCATTTTTAGCAGGAACTGCAAGCCCTGAATTGGAAAGGCCTAACAGGTAAAAACCTTTTGCGGCAAGCTTTGTTCCGGCCGGGATCTTAACAGATGAAAATACCGGCATTTGGGTTTGATGATGAGTAAGAGTCCAGTTTGAGATATCTGTCTCGCTGTCTCTGGTGTTGTAAAGCTCTATAAATGAGTTAGTTGAGTTTTCAGCCGATCCATCACTTATACGGAACTCATTTATTCTAACCAGGCTGACGTTACGTACTTTTTCGACAGCCGTTTCTGATTGAGGTTTGCTGTTTCCCTCAGTCATCCATGAAGCCTGGCCGACCAGGTCGCCATTGAAGATCTCTGATCCTGAGGTGATCAGGAATGTGGCGTTCACGCTTTCTCCGGGAGCGATTGTATTGTTAAATGTCTTAAATGACTCTTCAGAATCCGTTACCAACGATTTCCAATCCTTAGGCACAGAAATGCTTAGCTTGAGGTTGCTTACAGGTGATCCTGTTGTATTTGTAAATGATACAGTAGTTTTTTGCGATGACATGGGTGAGAATGTCTGTAGTCCGGGAGGTGTACCGGTTACATCGGCCGGGGCTATGCTCAGACTCTGAACATCATACTTTGCAGCCACAATATTGGCCTGGATCTTCTGATTGGTTTCCTGCGAAGGGAATGTACCGGGAGCTGTCATTGCGCCTTCATAGAAGGTACCCTGGGAACCGACACTGTTGTCACCACCGTTACCGAGCAGTATTGCTCCCTGCTTGCGCATGGGATCATAACTGCTTCTGTCATTTATTACCCGTGGGCCGTCAAACATGATCTTCAGGTCGCCCTTTTGTGCATCTCCGCCCATCGATCTCCAGTGGTGAGGTTCACCATCTGCGGTTGCTGTTACGAATCGCCATGTGATACTGGGAAGATCGGGGCAGTATTTATCATTAGGAGAGGGATTAACGCAACCCACCAGATTGTTTTCCTGGTCGGTCATGATCCATGGGCCGGGAGCCTGTCCATGATACCATGCAGTAGCATTACCGTAGTAGGTAGTTTCCATAGTGCCATCACCATCATCGCGACTGTCGGTTTCTGCGTTGCCGTAGTCGAAGCAGCATCCGGAGTTGTAGTGATGTCCGTTAACAACCCAGTACTGTCCTTCAGCCTGGTCATCGACTGCAGTTCCAACCGGGTCGTCATCACGAAGTCCCATTCCCGGCTCGATGAAAATGCCATAGACTTTATGTCCCATGATTGTAACCGGTGCCATATCGGCAACTGGGATGTTGTTAAATCCACCCATAGCCGGACCGCTGAATCCGCCGCGGGGAGCCTGGGTGAGATGGTTGCCTTTACCGGACTGGTCGTATAGAACAGTGATCCAGCAATAGGTATTGGCACAGAATTTATCCTGTGCGGCAGCATCGGCATATCCGCCGGGATCTCCTTTACTTGGCCGCACAACACCAATGTCAAGTGTCTTTCCGTCCGACTGACGCATAACCTGGTACAGTGGACCGTTGTAGGATGCATACAACGCACGCGTGCTGCTGTGAGCGGCCACACATGGGGCGCCGGCAGCGGCATAGATATCACACGGACCTTCCGGTCTGGCTAAGGAAATATTGCACCCTGTCCCGGAAATCATGATCACCATCATCATGGTCACCGGCAATACGAGTGCCAGAGCTAAAATTGCTAGTAAACGGCTTTTCTGTTTCATGTTTATATAATAATTAATATTAATAGTGATATTGCTATTTTTGAACTTGAAAACAGCATTGTATAAAACTCTCAAAAATTTTTCAGAATCAAATCATTTTGTATAGACTTTCATCTTTTTTACCAGGTTAGAACATGCTATCTGAACAGCAACTGTGCAAAATTATACAGATTGTTCCTCCAGACAGGCCAGGTATGTCCTCCGGGATACTCGCTGTAGATATATTTCACATTAAGTTCATCAAGTTTTTTCAGCATTGCCTGGCAGTTGTTATAGGCGATATCTTCTTTCCCACCCATGGCGATCCAGAAAAGTTTTATAGAATTGATCTTTGCCGGATTATTTCTAATGAAATCATATTGTTTACTGGCAAGGTCATTTTGGGCAGGCATTATCCATCCTGAGCTGAACACCCCCAGGTAAGGGAACATTTCAGGATTGTTGATCCCGACATAAAGAGTCTGCAATCCGCCCATGGATAATCCTGCGAGAGCACGGTTACCTGCGCCAGTTTCTGCATGATAATTCTTTTCAATAAAGGGAATGATGCATTGCTTCAGCTCTCTTTCAAACATTCTGAGGGTGTTCTCGCCAAAGCCCTGTTGGCCGGTAACATTTCCGTCAGGCATCGCTATCAGCATCGGTTTTGCCTTGTTTGCTGCAATGAGATTATCAAGGATCAGGTCAGTTTTACCCTGTGTAGCCCAGCCCCTTTCATCTTCACCTCCGCCGTGAAGGATATAAAGCACAGGATATTTCTGATTTGTGTTTACATCATATCCTGCAGGTTTATAAATATAAAACTGACGCCATGTATTGAATACTGTGGAAAAATATCTTTTTATGGCAATCTCTCCGTGCGGGACATCTTTTACTGCGTAATAACCATCGCCGCTGAACGGGACTTCAATTCCGCTTGCCATACGTCCCATACCATAGAATGTCTCACTGGCCGGGTCTGCAAAGGCTAATCCGTCAACAATCAGAGAATAATAGTGGAACCCTTCTGTAAGGGAATCGGTTGTTATTTCCCAAACTCCCTCGCTGTTTTTCACCATGTCGTATTTCTTTGCAAGATCCAGCTGTACCTTTTGTGCATCAGGTGCTTTTACACGGAATACAGCGCTGCCGTCAGGCATTATCTGCGGATATTTGCCACCTCTGATATTCGAGGGAGCCGGTGTTCCTATAAGACTGTATTTATTAAATTTAGAAATATCAACAGGTTTAAAGATAAGTTGGGAAAACATATACAGGGAATTTTTCCAGACCTTAAAATCGTGGACCCCCGGCTCTATATAATAGATGTGGGGAACGTTATTTGCGGTCATATAATCATGAGTTCTCCTGCTGAAGGTTATCAGACCGTCGGCATCGCCGCATGAGATCCATAATAGTTTAAGTTTCTTCACTGCTTCTCCGGGATCTGGGAGAAGTTGTTCGGGAGGTTTAGTATTCGGGGCTGAGGAGAATCCGCCTACCCAGGCAAACTTATCGAGATTTCCAAGCCCGAAATTCAATGACTGACCACCACCCATCGACAGCCCTGCTATTGCCCGGTGTTCACTGTCTTTTATTACAGGATACTTTTTCTCAATGAAAGGAATGAGATCATTAAGAAGGTCTTTCTCGAATGTGGCAAAAGCCTGTACTCTGTCGGGAGCCATCATGTTATCACCCACACGGTCATCTTTCATAGCCCTGCCGTTTGGCATAACAATGATCATTGGCACGACCTTCTTATCTGCGTAGAGGTTATCAAGAATAACCTGCGGTTGTCCTCCTTTGAGCCACTCCTTTTCATCGCCTCCGATACCATGAAGAAGATATAGAACAGGATATTTTTTACCTCTTGAATATCCAGGAGGAGTATAGATAATTGCCCTGCGGTTTGTACCAACCGTTTTTGAGGCGTAGGTGATTGTATCTATTTTCCCTTGTAAAATACCGGTACGGGGGATGTCGAAACCTTCAGGAGCATGTTTCTCAACCGGCTGCGAATTTGAAAACGCAGTCAGTATAACTAATGCGGTGACGATTGTGATCAGCTTCTTCATATAATATAGTTTTTGTTTCTGTTCTGTTACTGTCCGAATGTATTATGCATCCGCAATGCCTGTAAAATATCTGTTATATCTGAACAGGATCCACGTCAATCCCTGAAAAGCTGTTGCAGGGTATTAGCCAGGTAGAGCTTACAGTTCATCCATGTATGTCCACCCGGAACAATAAGTGTCTGGAGGTTCAGGTTCCTGCTTTTGAACATGGCAATGTTCTCCTTCACGCTTTCATAAAGGAAATCTTCAGTTGCAATGCTGATAGAAAACAATTTAAGTTGTTTATTCATTTTAGCTGCATCCGGAGACCATTCCGTAAAATTGTTTTTAAACTCTTCGGTGGCCGTATAGGGAGCATATGAACATACATAGGCAAACTTATCCGGATTCATCAATCCTATATTCAGGGTCTGTCCGCCGCCAACTGAAAAACCTGCAATGGCACGGTTTTTATTGTCTGTCAGCACAGGGTAATTAGCTTCAATAAACGATATGATGTCATTCATAACATCTTTAGTAAATGCATCTCTGATGGCGGGTATTACGTTTGCATAGGGCATAACAATGATCATGGATTTGGCTTTCCCCTGTGCAATAAGGTTGTCTGCTATCACGTTGGCACGTCCTACTTTAGTCCATGTTTCTTCAGTATCAGATCCCCCGTGAATGAGGTAGAGAACAGGGTATCTGGTTTTAACGTCTAAATCAAATCCCGGAGGGGTATAAATTACAAGTGTCCGTGTCCTTCCAAGCGTGGAAGAGTAATAATAACGGTAACTGATATTTCCATGGGGGACATTCTGAACTGAATGTATAAGCGGCTGGTCTCCGGGGATGTCCACCAGGCTGAATTTGAACCTTTCATTTGCAAAAATGAGCGGATTAACAGGATCTGCCACCTGGATATTATCGACAACAAAGCAATAAGGATATATATCCGGTTTTACAGGGCCTATTTTTACCGACCAGATGCCATTTTCATCCCTGGTCATTTGCTGCCGTTCTGAAGTTATCTGGGAGTCCAGTTTTACCTCTCTGGCATCTGGAGCCCTGAACCGGAAAGTGACAGTTTTATCCGCATGGACCTCGGGAGAAATGAAAGGGAGTGTGCGCTGCTGCGCCATAACCATCAGTGGTAGCGAAAATAAAGTAAAAAATGCTGTCAGTGTTCTGTATTTTTTTTTTGCCATGATATTCTCGTTTTATCAGGAACAATAGTTATTTGAAAAGAAGCGGAGCAGCCTGCGACAGGAAAAGCTTACAGTTCATCCAGGTGTGACCACCGGAGGTTATCAGAGTATTTGTCGTGATCTTTTTTGTTTTGAGCAGATCAATAAATTCGGCAGCCTGTTTATAAAGAAAGTCTTCGTTACCAACGCTGAGCCAGAATAGTTTCATCTTTTTATTTGTTTCTTCAGGGTTTGAATAAAATGAAGAGAAATGCTGCTCGAATACCTCTTTGGTCAGATAAGCACTGAAGCAACAGATATACGCAAACTTATCGGTATTTGACAAGCCAGCCCATAATGTTTGTCCTCCGCCGCGGGAGAAACCGGCTACAGCCCTGTGTTCCCTGTCGCCTATTATCCTGAAGTTCTTCTCACAGAAAGGTATGATGTCATTTATAAGCTCATCACTGTAGGTCTGATACATCGGGACAACGTCGGGAGATGCCGGGCCGCTGATCCCAATAAAGTTATTTCCGTAAGGCATTACAATTATCATCGGCACTGCTTTCCCCTGAGCAACGAGGTTGTCGAGGATAAGGTTTGCCCTCCCGACCTTATACCAAGTTTCTTCGGTATCGGTTGTTCCGCTTATGAGGTATATTACAGGATATTCCGTACCGGGATTTTTTTCATAACCGGGGGGCGTATAGACCACCAGCGGCCTGTACATGCCGTTCATGATTTTTGATGTGTACCCTGTATAGGTGATGGTGCCATGTGGAACATCCTGCATTGAATGGATCAGTGGTGTGTCGCCCGGGACATCAACCAGGCTTGCTTTAAAACGCTCATTGGGGAAGAATGCCACATTGCCTGGATCCATGACCTGTATGCCATCGACTACGAAGGAATATGGATAAATATCAGGTTTCACGGGACCTCTGGTCACACTCCATATCCCCAGGGAGTCTCTTGACATTGCCACAGGCTCTTTGTCAAACTGTGCACTCAGCTTCACGTCCTTTGCCGACGGGGCCAGGTAACGGAAAGTAACCGTTTTATCAGTATTGACCTGGGGAGAAATCACAAATGGTCCGCGCGGAGGCTGACCGGACGCATAATAGCAGGTGCATATCCATGTAAAGATGAGAAGAAGGCTGGGAACAAATCTATTTCTCATTTAGTTTTATTTTAAAAAAGTCTGTCATCATTATATAATACTCTTATTTGAACAACCCGGGTCCGTGCTGGGCACCTGGTATCAGATAATACTGACTCTGTACCTTTGCATCCTGCAACTCCTGCATCAGGCAATGGCTTTCCGGTATTGCCGGCGTAATTTCATCCTTCCGGCATTTTGAGAATTCCTGGCTGATGGAAGGAATTCCCGTGGTGAGGGAAATGATTAAACAGGTTATTAAACTTTTCCTGTCCATAAGAATGGACTTTGGATTTATATTAAAAATCTGCAGTGATTTATAGAAATAACTATAAATCACTTATTTGATGAACAGCAATTGTGCAAGTTCATAGAGACTGCGTCGCCAGGTCTGGAACTCATGACGGGTATTCTCAGAGATATATGAGACAGAATTAATGCCTGCATCTTTCAGAGCTGTGGCGGCATTCCTTACACCATTGGCATTTTCAAAGCTTCCGCAACTCAGGAAAATAAGTTTGACCTTCGACTTATCCTTTATATCTTCCGGGGCATATGTTCCGCCGCTGAGAAGACCATAATGCGAGAAGACATCCGGACGTGCCAGGGTAATTGTCTTGGTTTCCATTCCCCCCATGGAGAGACCGGCCATAGCACGATGAGGCTGATCAGCCAGAGTACGGAAATTGGCATCAATGTAAGGAATCAATTCATCAATCAGTACTGTTTGAAAGGGTTCGACCTTGAAGTTTTTCATACCGCCCATCTTAACATCGTTGGTCATACCATAGGTCATCACTATGATAAAAGGCTTGATTTTTCCTTCTGCGATAAGATTGTCCATGATCAGGTTAGCTCGTCCCTGGTTGCTCCATGCAGTCTCATCCTCACCCCAGCCATGCTGAAGGTAGAGCACCGGATATCGTGTTTTTTTATTCTTGTCGTAACTCGGAGGAGTGTAAACAAATGCCCTTCGGGACGTGTTTGTGCTTTTGGAGGGGAACAGGATCTGCTGTACTCTTCCATGAGGCACATCCTTAAGCGCATTGAAGTCCTGATCATGGGCAGGTATCTCTATACCGCTTTCCCAGCGGGTGGAACCATAAAAATTCAATGTACCGGGATCATTAAAAACACCACCGTCAACTGTCAGGCGGTAATAGTGGAAGCCTTCTTCCAATGGTCCTGCTGTTGTGCCCATCCATGAGCCATCTTCTGCCCTGGAAAGTGGAGTACCGCCTCTTGTACCACCCAATCCCAGGCTCACAACAACGCTTTTAGCTTCCGGGGCAACGATACGGAATCTTGCATAACCCTGTGAATTGACCATCGGGAACTCCTGTCCGGGTTGATTCAGAGTTGATGGTTTGAAGTCTTCAATAATAGCCGGTTTGTCTGTCTGAGCAAAACATATACCGCCTGTTATCAGTATAACCAATAACACAAATAATTTCCTGTAGTTCATGTGTTTATTTATTAATTTATTTTACCAAGATTTTCTCCTGTCACTTATTATTAAACTTATTGTCAGTCCCTGAACAGAAGCATTGCAAATTCATACAGGCTTCTTCTCCACGATTGCCATTCATGGGCAGTCAGCGGGGAAACGTAGGATGCGCTCATAATACCTGCCTGGTTCAGCGCATCGGCAGCAGCTTTGACACCTTCAGAACCTCTCTCGCGGCTTCCGTAGCTCATGAATACAAGTCTGACCTTTGATTTGTCGGCAATTTCTGCAGGGGCAATGGTTCCTCCGCTGAAAAGACCAATATATCCGAATGTATCGAGATGAGGCAGCGTTACAGATTTAGTACACATGGCTCCCATTGAGAGGCCTGACATGGCGCGGTGGGTCTGATCAGGTATGGTCCGGAAGTTTTTATCCACCCATGGTATCATATCCTTGATCATAAGTTCGGCATAGGTGTCGAATGAGAAGCGGGGACGTGCTCCTGAAGCCGGTGCACCCTGACCTGGGGCGCCGGGAGCCCCAGCCGCGGGACGCTGAGCGCCTGGTACTGCAGCACCTCCGGCAGGAGCTGCCGGGCGCGGACCCATCGGGAACTGAGGACCAACAGCACTTGTCTCCATGACGACAATAAACAGTTTTATCTTTCCTTCGGCTATAAGATTGTCGAGGATCAGGTTTGTTCGTCCCATCTCTATCCACACTCTTTCATCCTCGCCGCCACCATGCTGAAGATAAAGCACCGGGTAACGTGCTGAGGCGTTCTTTTCATAATCAGGGGGAGTGTAAACAAAGATGTGACGCCATGATTTTGCCACTTTAGAATAATAATTCTTTATAAGCACATTACCGTGAGGCACATCTTTCAGTTCATAAAAGCCGCCATCGGGATCGGGGATTTCAAAACCATTGCACATGTGGCCATAACCCATAAATGCATTGGTTGCCGGATCAACAACGAGAGCTCCGTCAACTATCATCCAGTAGTTGTGATAGCCTTTATCCTGCGGCTCACTGGTGTATGTCCATACGCCATCAGGTCCTTTGACCATATCAAAGGGAACATTAACTATTGAAACCTGTACTTTCTGTGCATCCGGTGCATTAAAGCGGAAGGTAACACGTGAATCAGCTTCGATACGCGGATACCGGGCTCCTGAGAGATTGTAAGGCGAAGGATGAGCAGTATCGGCATTAAAAGAATTTGATGCCTGTCCCGACTGAGCGAGACAGACTCCGCTGAATGAAAGAATCATCAGCAGAAAGGCGGATAATGTCTTTTTCATTTTGATGTCCCGTTTTATGGTTTGTATTTGAACTGTATATGTATTATTGCACTTGTGGTTATGGTATTATATTCACAATCACCCTTCGAAAACCCAATGAATTTTTACCGGTTTGTGTTTAATAAGTGTAAAAATCACAATAAAAAGCTTAAGAACTGTTTAAATTTTATGCAAATGGTGACTGAAAATTAAAAGGTGTTGAAAAAAGTGGTTAAAAAAATTTAATTCACCACAAGGCTCCAGTGACCGGATTGTAACCGGGTTCAGTTATCTGTGAATTCAAGCAATCCGAAGCGATGGGGCTGGTGAACATCTAAACTGTAAACATATATAGGAAAGAGCGTTGATGTTGACCGGAACCTGTCATCTACGGAATTCCTGTCCTGTCGGACCACCTGGAATGCCCATCTTACTCCTGGTTTCGCACGTGCAACTGCATTAAAACTGCTGAATGCTGACATAGGAATTGCGAATTCCATAGTCCAACCTATGTCCTTGTCATCGTCGTTATTGAGTGTGCCGTTAAATATTGCTTTCACTTTATATTCCGGATTATAACCACTGATAAAAAAAGTCCGGTTATTATAATATTTCCAAAGCACTATATAGTCATATCTGACTTCGGTAATATTGATTTCAAAGCCAAAGTGCATATACACACTGTCAGGAGCAGGCACAACAAAAAATTCCGCACAGTCATCAATGTAGGTACGGCCATCAAAATTTGTTTCACGGGCTGTCAGCGATGTGTCTTCGCATTCATAAAACAGATACAGATTTTCATCATCCCACAACATCCTGAATTTTGAGTTCTGTTTTTCTACAGGTTTATCAAGTCTGAAGAAATAATTGAGTGATTGTACCTCGGCGTTCTTCCAACATGGTTCATCTATTTTACCATCTATTGTAATGGGTTCCCTGGCTTTCGAAACTTTATAAACGGGTTGTTGTCCGATAACGAGTTGCTTTCCGGTTTGAGAAAAAAGGAATAAACCTGTTATAAGATAAATCAGAATGGTTAAAATTGTCTTCAGCCTTACGTGGTTAATAAACTTGTATTTCATCTTTTCTTAACATTTAATGATCACCAAATTTATACATTCCTGGAGAGTTTGGCTGATAAACATAAACGGTTTTAGAACTAATTAAATAAAATCTAATTTTATAGGATATTAAAACAGTTTTGGTCAATTAAATCTTTCCCAATGAATAAAACATTTACAGGATCATCCTTTACATTAATTCTCATTTTATTACAATCACTTCCTGTGCTTACAAACAGGAAAGTAAATCGCTCCCCAGGAGCCACCCGGAAGCCGAAGGAGTTTCGTCTAGGGCTATTATCACTTTCCTTGATTCTGCTGCAACAAGCAGACACGAGTTCCATAGTTTTATGTTCCTGAGGCATGGCAAAGTTATTGCCGAGGGTTGGTGGAATCCTTACAGTCCAGATTTAAAACACACCCTGTATTCAACAAGTAAAAGTTTTACATCCACGGCAGTCGGTCTGGCTATCAAAGAAAAGAAACTTAGTCTCGATGATAAGCTAATCTCCTTCTTTCCGGAAGATCTGCCTGATACGGTAAGTCCTAATCTGGCAGAAATCAGTATCAGGAATCTTCTTACAATGTCGACTGGACAAAGACGTGAATCGCCAACAACAACGACAAACTGGGTTAAAACATTCCTGAGACACCGGTAGAAAACGAACCGGGGCAAAGATACAGGTACAGCTCAATGGCCTCTTTTATGCTATCAGCAATAGTTCAGAAGGTAACAGGTGAAAAAGTCATTGACTATCTTACACCAAGATTGTTTAAACCGTTGGGAATTAAGGGAGTCGATTGGGAAACAAATCCGCAAGGTATAAATACCGGCGGCTGGGGTTTGAGAATCAAATCCGAGGACATGGCAAAGCTGGGACAATTATATCTTCAGAAGGGAAAATGGGACGGGAAAAAGATTCTGACTGAGGAATGGGTTGAAGAAGCTACATCCCTCAAGATACAGCAGAATCCTGACATGACTCAGGCAAAAAGAGACTCATCCAACGATGGAGCGCAGGGATATTGTTACCAGTTCTGGCGTGCGCGCCATAATTCATACATGGCTAACGGGGCTTTTGGGCAGTTTATCCTGGTAATGCCTGAAAAAGATGCTGTGGTGGTGCTTACCGCTGAGTCCCCTGATATGTGGGGTGAGCTGGACATGGTATGGAAGTACCTTTACCCGGGAATCCATGATAATGCTTTACCGGCAGATGAAAAGTCATCGGCAGAGTTGAAACAAAGACTGGCATCTCTTGCACTCCCGATACCTGCAAAAAGTGCGAATGAAGTGATGAGCCGGAAAGTTTCAGGTAAAACGTTCTACTTTACTGAAAATCAGAAGAAAATTCAAAGTCTGTCGCTTCAGTTTAATGATGATCAATGCTTACTCAATTTAAAGACAGATTCTGTTTCTTCTGATATTTCGTTTGGGCCAGGCAGATGGCAGTTTGGTGAGACTGCCAGGCACGGACCATCAATATTTGAACGTGCCCTGGGAAGCCTGGAAGGATTGCCGCCCTTTAAAATTACTGCAGCCTTCACCTGGCTGGACGATCAGACGCTTGAGCTGACATTACGCTATATTGAAAATGTACATTCGGAAAGAATAATCTTTCATTTTGATGATATTGATAAAAATAAAATTCTGGTCGATTTCAAAGTCAGCAATGCCCCCGGAAACAGATTTACCAGAATAGAAGGATCCGTTCAATAGTTTATTGTAACAATCGCATAAATATTCCGGGAATTTTCTTTATATGAACATGTGATCATATGATCATGTCTTATCGGGAGATTAGTCTGCTCCTTACTTCAGTTTCCTGACAAACTGGGAGGGTGATATTCCGAATTGTTTCTGGAAACTGGTAGCAAAATAGGAAGGAGATGAGAATCCGACAAGGTATGATATTTCATTGATTCTGTAATTTCCATCCGACAATAATTCTGCTGCCTTTTTAAGTTTGGCCAGCCTTATATATTCAACCGAATTAAGGTCTGTCAGGGCTTTTACCTTTCTGTAAAGAGTTGAAACGCTGATACCCATTTTCTCTGCAATCTTTTCCACACTTAAATCGTTATCAGAAATGTTATCCATCAGTATGGAATTCAGCTTTTTCAGGAATTCCTCGTCGGTTTTGTTCATAGCAACTGATTTGAAATGAGTAAGCGGAGAAGTGATGAAATTCAGCCGGTCCAGACTCCTGTTTTTAATGAGATTATTAATCTGGGCCATTAGAAGATCCGTTGAGAATGGTTTTTCGATATAACCATCTGCACCGGAATCAAGGCCTTCTATCCTTGCATTTAAATGTATGGTTGCAGTAAGGAGTATAACTGGTATGTGGCTGAATTCTATGTTGGCTTTAATCTGCCTGCAAAGTTCATATCCGTTCATAACCGGCATAATAACATCACTGACAACCAGTATAATGTTAAATTTCTTAAGCGCCTTCAGTGCTTCGTCGCCGTTGTAAGTAAGGATAACATTATAGTCACTTGAAATTTCCTCAGCAATGAATTTCCCCATTTCAATTTCATCCTCTACAAGAAGAATATTCGGACGAATATTTTCAAGAGATCCAAAGATCTTAAACTCATGATTTTCACTCAGATTCAACCCCTCAGATTCTATAGTATCCCTTGATACTGATTCTTCCTGATATTTGGTAAGTTCCAGGACAAATGAATTATGGTGCTTTATAGCAGTATCAAGAAAAAGCCTGCCATGATGAAGTTCAGCGAGTGAACGGGCAAGAGAAAGTCCAAGACCGGTACCCTTTTCCCCTGGCTTATCAAAATCTACCTGATAAAACGGTTCAAAGATTCTTTCGCTGATCTCCATAGGTATTAATTTCCCATCGTTGTTTACACGTATTCTTATGATGTTTTCCTTTTCTGTCTCAGGTTCAAGGTATATGTCAACTTTTGATTCGGCAAATTTGAGGGCATTTGACAGAAGATTGCTTATTATCTTTGTTATCGCCTCCCTGTCCACAGCCAGACTATAATAAGTTACCGGTGAATGAAGCCGAACTGATATCATTTTTTCTGCACTGTATGGAAGGAATAAATTGAATGTTGATTCAATCAGGTCATATAAATCCGTTTTGATAAAATTTAGCTCAAACATTTCCCTTTCGGTTTTCCGGAAATCAAGCAGCTGGTTGGTAAGGCTCAGGAGTCTGTCGGCATTTCTTTTAATAATTAAGAGGTTATCCTCAGTATCCTTTGAATTTTTTATCCCTGTACGTAAAATTCTGTCAAGCGGTCCTTTTATTAAAGTTAAAGGAGTACGTACCTCATGAGTAATATTTGTATAAAAATTAATCTTTGCATTAAGTATCTCCTTTTCCTTATTGGTTTCTATTATATCTATTTTTCTTTGCTGTTCCAGCGCAGTCTTTTTTAAATAAAAACTAATCAGGGTATAAATGATAAATGCTGAAATAATAAAGTATAATACATAAGCCGGAACAGAGAACCAGACTGGAGCGGAAATTTTAATATTTAAAAGAGGTTCATCAGAGCTCCATTTAGTGCCATCCGGGGAAGAAAGTACCCTGAATGTATATTCTCCATGAGAAAGATTGGTGTAGTAAACCTTCCTATTGCCTGTGAGAAGAACAAAATCAGCATCAGAGCCTTCCATTTTATATTTATATCTTGTCAGATTAGGGCTTGTGAAACTGGGAGATACAAAGTCAATACTTAAAGAAGATTGATTATACTTTAATGAAATCTGATTTGTTACAAGAACTGATTTGAAATCGGGTGATCCCGAAGTGTTGACAATATATTCTTTACCATTGACCTGGAATCCTGTCAGATATACAGGCGGATTATATGTGGTTTCTTTAATATCAGCAGGATTAAATGCTACAAGTCCGCTCGTGGTCCCGAAGTACATTTTACCGTTTTTATCCTGAAAAGATGAATTATAACTGAAAGTATTACTCAGAAGGCCATCGTCTTTAGTAAAAGCTACAAGTTTATTTGAATCAGGATCAAAATGCAGGAGACCTCTGGTCGACGTAATCCACAAACTTCCGTGACCATCCTGCAACATGGCACAGTATATGGCAAAATCTATATCCTTTCCGGGAACGTACCGGGTAACCTGTTCTGTCTCCCCGTCGACATAACTGAAACCATTACCTTCTGTTGTAAACCAGATCTTATGGTTCTTATCCTCATAGATTGATGTAATATGCTCGTATCTTAATCCTTCATAATCACCTTTGTCAGACAGGATTATTTTGCAAATTCCCGATGATCTGTCAAATTTATATAATCCTCTTCCGTAAGTTCCTATCCAGATAATCCCCCTGCTATCTTCATATAAGGTATGGATAAAGGTACCTGCAGCCACATCATTCAGGAATTTAAATGATGATGTATCAGGATTATACTGGTACAATCCATGGACACTTCCTGCATAAATTGTTCCATCAGCGGCTTTCAGGAATGTTATAAACGAATTTGTCTTAAGCCCACTGCGCCCATCGTTTAATTCGAAGTGACCCGTTATCTTTTCTGCACGTATATTTAAAATATATATCCCATCATCATATGTTCCAATCCAGAGGTCATTATCATCAACAAGAACCCCCTGAATATTTCTGCTGCTTAAATTCATATGACCGGAACCTTCAGAGAAGCTCTCAAACAGCCCCGTTTGGTGATCTAGTTTTATCAGACCTGCATCTTCAGTGCCAATCCAGATATTTCCATATGAGTCAGCACGGATCTCTCTTACCACAGTCCCGTTAAGTGCTCCGGGCAATCCTGTCGGATAAAACTTTTCAAATGATTTGTTTTCCTGCGGAAGGTAATTTACACCGCCGTAAAATGTCCCTATCCATACGCCTCCTTCCCTGTCCTTTGTAATCGTCCGAATTGCATTGTTTGAAATTGAAAAAGGATCGGTACGGACCATTTGCAGACTTGTCACAAAGCCTGTTTCCAGATTATAAATATAAATTCCGGATTCAGTTCCTACCCAGATTTCTTCGTTACTGTACAAATATGTTGTCCGTATCATAAAATTATTCCACGCAAAATCATTTTCGAACAAATTTGTAATCCTTCCGCTATTTGGATCAAACTGCCTGAGGCCTGCTATATCGGTCGATATTATCAATCCATAACTTCCCGCATCCAGTATATTTACCAGACGAACAGATGCCGATATTTCTTTTTCAGTAAGAATATTATAACCAATGAAATTATCAATCCGTGGATCATATTTATAAATTTTACCATCTGTGGCCGATAACCAGATATCCCCTGCATTTGTCAATTCGATGCTGTGTGGTGTAAAATATTGATTTGCAGGATAAAAACTTAGTTTTTCGCTTTCCTTATTATATTTATAAATTCCATTCCAAGTCGCTATCCAGATATAATTATTATCATCAGCCTTAACATCAACGATTAATTCTCCAATATGAGGATTCTCAGATTTAATTGTTCCAAAATAATCATTATCAGGTATATAATAGCAAATACCTTCCGGAGTTCCAATCCAGATCCATCCGTCTGAATCTTCACACAGTGCCGTAATGAAATTATTTATCAGGCAGTTTGAAACTGACGGGCTGTGAAGAAATACTTTAAACTGAAAACCATCAAACCTGGTTAATCCCTCTTTGGTGCCAAACCATATAAAACCTCTCCGATCCTGAATACATGCCATAACAGTATTATTCGACAAACCGTTATCATTCCTGTAATGCCTGAAATAATAGGATCTCCCGTTCGTCGACAAGGATAATAATGATACAATAAATGATATTATGAAAACCCTCATTCCAATAATTTATTACTGCCTATAGAAAGATGAAATTTACTCAAAGATAATTTATGAGCATTTAATTATTCATCAATTCCTTTTGAAATTCATTCAAAGAAAGAAATAAAGTTTTATTTCCTTACCTCTGACTGATTTCTTAAAACAATTGATTGATTCTTTTCAATTGTTGCAAAGAGTAAATATAACTTTGCTATAAAAATAAGATATCTGATAGATAAAATAATTGGTGTACAAATGGAACAATAACAGATAAGGCAAACTTCCGGATTTCACTCCAAAGATATTTCAGATCAATGACAAAGTTCTTAAATAATTTTCCGGATTTCTGAAATACTTTCGATTAATCTGGTAGCGGGTAAATTTTTTGCATAGCATTTTTACTCCAGGGGGTCGATTTCCGGCTCCCTGGTTTTAATTCCTCTAATTACATATTTGAAACCATTTAAATCAAACACAGCAGGTGTGTCGTCAAATTAACATATTTTTTATTTTTGCTCACTTTAAATTTCACTAACATTGCATATCCGTTTCATTGGAAATAAGACGGCTGTAATAATTTCTAAACTTATTTGAATGATAAACGACTCACAGACTGAAAATAAAAAACCGACTGTCGCAATCGGTTGCGATCCTAACGCAGCAGCACTCAAAGATGTAATTATCTCCCAGCTTAAGGGGCTTGGCTATATCATAAAGGATTTTGGAAGTGAAGATCCTGTTTATGCCAGGGTGGCATTCGCAGTGGGAGAGGCTGTTGCAGCACATGAATATGACCGGGGAATTCTCCTCTGCGGAACCGGCATCGGCATGAGTATTGCGGCAAACAAAGTACCTGGAATATATGCAGCTCTTTGCTCTGACACTTATTCAGCCGAACGGGCTGTAAAAAGCAATAATGCTAATATACTGACCATAGGGGCACTCACCACCGGAGTGGAGGTAGCCAAACAGATAGTCAGGATCTGGATGGAATCAATATGGCAGCCGGGAACAACTTCGGAACCCAAGGTAGCATGCTATATTGAATATGCAAGGAGACACCAGGTTTAAAAAATGTAAAGATTATTTTCAGACTCTGATGGATAAAAGAGAAATTTTAAAGCTTGAATATATAGCTCTTGATATAAGGAGGGACATTTTAAGGCTGATCCGGGCAGGAGAGGCCGGTCATTCCGGGGGTGCGCTCTCTTCAGTAGAAATATTAACAGCCCTTTTTTTTAATCTGCTTCATATTGATCCGGAAAATCCAAAGTGGCCTGATCGGGACCGTTTTGTACTCTCTGCCGGCCATAAATGCCTTGTTTTATATGCCGCATTGGCGGAGCGGGGATTCTTTGATAAATCTGTTCTTGATACATACGGAGCTTTGGATTCGCGGATCCCGGGACACCCTAATATGCATAAACTTCCCGGCGTGGAAACGAACACAGGTGCTCTCGGCCACGGTCTATCCATCGCCGGGGGTATGGCTATCGGTTTGAGGCTTGACAAATCGCCTGCTAAGGTTTACGTCCTGATGGGAGACGGAGAACTTGCAGAAGGTTCAAACTGGGAAGCCGCTTCGGCTTCAGCTATGCACAAGCTTGATAACCTGATTGTTTTTGTCGACAGGAATAAACTTCAGATAAGCGGCCCCACCATTGAGGTTATGAGCTATGAACCTCTTGACGAAAGATGGCGGTCATTCGGCTGGAGTGTCAGAATAATTGACGGCCACGATCTTGAAGCAATAATAAGAAATGTGAAGCATGCTCCCTTCGAAAAAGGCAAACCATCGGTTATAATAGCCGATACTTTAAAATCGAAGGGACTCAGTTTTGCTGAGGGTAAGGTCAGTTACCATTACTGGAAGGCAAAGCCTGAAGAAATGGAGCAGGCAGAACATGACCTGGACAATATTGAGAAACAGCTGAAAGCAAAAATGGAGAGTATTGGACTATGATTAGTGAGTTGAAAGATCCGAGAAAGACCTTTGGAGAAGCCATTATTGAAGCTGCTGCAATTAATCCAAACATAGTGGTCCTTTCAGCCGACAGCAGTGCAGGATCGGGATTAGGGGATTTCCCAAAAAAGTTCCCTGACAGACATTTCGAATTCGGGATAATGGAACAGGGAGTGACAGGTTTTGCAAGCGGACTTGCAACAACAGGAAAGATACCCGTATTTGCTGCCATTGCTCCTTTCGTCACTGCGCGTAATTTTGAGATGTTCAGGAATGATCTCGGATATATGAACCAGAATGTAAAGGTTATCGGTCGTTGTGCAGGCCTTACATACGATCAGCTGGGCCCTACTCACCATTCGATAGACGACGTGGCAATCATAAGGACCATACCGGGAGTGACGATCATTAATCCCGGAGACCCTGTGACAATCAAGAAAGCTGTGCATGCGATTATAAAGCATGTTGGGCCGTGCTATATGAAAATAGGAAATCAGAAAATGCCGGTGCTATATGAGGAGGATATTGATTACAGGCTCGGGAAAGGAATTGTAATCAGAGAAGGAGGCGATGTGGCACTGATAGGGACCGGTACAGTTTTATCAAAAGTAATTGCTGCTGCAAAGCTGCTGGAAGAGTCGGGTGTCAGTGTGCGCATAATAGATATTCATACAATTAAGCCTCTTGACCGGGAGCTCATACTTTCGGCAGCAAGGGAAATCGGAAAGATTGTTACTGTTGAGGAGCATTTCATCGCAGGAGGACTTGGAAGCGCCATCTCTGAAATATGCAGCCAGGAATATCCTGTAAAAATGAAGATGATTGGAATAGGTGATCACTACGCCAGCAATGGCCCCTATGAAGAACTACTTGGCAAATATGGACTTCAGCCTGATCAGATTAAAGAAACCGTAATCAAATTCTTGGACAACAAATAAATCAGAATTCTAATGAAAAATTCCGGCGCAACAAAAATGTATTTTGCAATGGCAGCCTTACTTGCCGTTGCAGAAATCGTGCTGCTCGCCACCGGGAATGGGAAACTTCCAATATCCGGGCTGGTACTTTTCGCATTATTCTACGCACTGGCTTTCAGTGCGCAGAAATCGGAAAAATTCAAGGGATTATCCTTTACTCTTCAGATCTTCGCATTTGTCTCCTTTACCCTATATTTCCCGGAAATGTTCACCAACTGGGGCTTCGACACCAATAAAATGATTGTACCGTCAATTCAGGTCATCATGTTCGGCATGGGAACAAAACTGAATCTCAGGGATTTCGTTAGGGAATTTTCAAAACCACTGGTAGTAATCACCGGTACACTGATGGTATTTGTGTTTATGCCGCTCGCTGCGCTACTGATTATCAAGGTCTGGAATTTTCCTCCCGAAGTAGCTGCAGGCATCATCCTTGTGGGCGCCTGTCCCGGAGGAGTAGCCTCGAACGTGATGACCTATCTTGCCAAAGGGAATCTTGCACTTTCGGTAACGCTCACCACATTTGCCACCTTGCTATCCCCATTGGTAACTCCTTTCCTTATGAAGCTGTTTGCAGGCCAGCTTATTGAGGTAAATATCGTAGGTATGATGATCAGTATTGTCAATATGATATTGATTCCCATATTCGCAGGTATTATTGCCAATAAGATTCTTTACGGTAAACTTGAATGGGTAAAAAAGGACCTGAACATGATTTTTCTTGCAGTATTTACGATCATTGCTGGTCTGATTCTGATATTCATTCCTTTCCCCGAAATACTTAAATCCTCACAGACCGGTCTTATCCTGGTAGCCTGGGCTGTTGCAATAGTATCGGTTACAATTATAGTAATCCGTCGTACCAATGGTCCCGAAGACTGGATGGATATTGTTCTTCCAAAGCTGTCGCTTGGTGCAATAATGTTGTATATAGTAATTGTGGCAGCACACAACAAGGCAACGTTGCTGACCATAGGTCCGACACTCTTCATTGCCGTAATAATGCAAAACCTGATCGGATTTGTCCTGGGTTACGGGGCATCGAAGGCTTTGCGTTTCAGTGATGAGGATGTAAGGGCTGTTACAATAGAAGTGGGTCTTAAAAATTCCGGGCTTGCCGTTGGACTTGCATACGATGTCCTTAAAAGCACGGCTGCAGCTCTTGCACCTCTTATTTTCGGCACCTGGATGAACATAGCCGCCTCATCGCTTGCCAGTTTCTGGAGTCATAGACAGCCAAGGGTCAAAGAATTTAAAGTGAAGCAGGCTGAAACATAAAAAATGTTAATATTCATATCAATATGAACAAATCATTCTGCATCCGATTGTTTTTAATCTTTAGTCGTATAAATTTGGATCAATAAATCGGGTGTTCAGATTTAATCGAGAATCAGTTTTAGAGATTAATCAATAACACATCAGTAAATTATAATTAAGCTGTCGGAGGATATATTATGAAAATCAGGAAATCTTTTTATTCGTTAGGCCTTGCTTTAATGGCCGGTTTAATTCTAGGTTCTTCAGTCAGTGCTCAGCCAACGTCACTGACAAAAGATGAAATGCTTTATTACACGTCTCTCTGGAAGGGTGAGCGCTTCCCGGATGGAAGGCCAAAAGTTGCTGACGATATTATACAGAGGATGAAGAATGTTTCGGTTACCGAAGCCTGGCAGATCCTCAATGGGGCAAGTGACCCTGTAGAAGGCCAGGGGCCGGTTAGTTTTGGTGAATTCAGGAGGCCCACCTATTCAAACCAGTACTACGGCGGATTTAAGATGATGCGTGAGGATATTATCATCTGCGGCCGGGCCTCAACAATCCATTTTCTTCCCTACCGTCCCGATCTGAATGGTCTTGTTCAGCAGCAGGGGACAAAAGATGGAAGAGGCAGGGGACAATATACCTGGGGAATCGACCAGTTGCAAAAAGGAGATGTCTATGTTGCCAATGTATGTGAAGGCATACTCGATGCTTCGCACGTTGGTGATAATCTTGGTACCACAATATGGACCAAAACAGGCAACGGTGCGGTCATCAGAGGAACCCTGAGGGATCTGTACGGCAATCTCGGGGTTGATCCAAACTGGAATGTAATGGTACGCGATTTCAGGCCTCAGGCTAATAGCTCTAACTTTGTAATAGGGATTAATTGCCCGATACAAGTCGGTTATGTTACAGTCATGCCGGGAGATGTTGTACTGGGCACACGTGAAGGTGTGGTGTTTATTCCGCCTCAACTCACACAGATGGTCGTAGAAACCTCTGAAAAAACACGTATGCAGGATGTCTGGGCTCACATGGGTGTAAGGGAAGGCCGTTTTACAGCACAGCAGGCTGATGGCAGGTATACACCGGAAATGAACCAGGAATTCACCAAGTGGCTGCTTGACAATGCAGATAACATGGGGAAATTCTTCGAAGATCCTAAGGCTGCTCCATCACCTGAGTTTATCAGGGCTTATGCTAAGGAACGTCAGTCATTGAAACCTCCGCAGAGATAGTTATTGATAACAGTAAGAATCAAAAAAATAAGACTATGAAGACATCAGAGAAACAATTAGTTATCGGGCGACGGAATGCCCTGAAAATGCTGGGACTGGGATCTGCAGCAATGTTATCATCAGGTTTTACTGACATACTGGCTGTTGAACCGGCGGATATGAAGGCCAGGCCAAAGCCTGTCATCAACGATGGCCGCAGTCCTGTGGCTTTTACAACGGGGACCGACCGTTACCAGATGTTATTTGAGGTTGTAAAGCCTTTCGATAAGGAGCTCAGGGCAGGATTGAAGAAGAAGCAACTGGTAATCAAACCCAATATGGTTGTTACAAACAAGGAACTTTGTGCAACACATAAAGATGCATTGCGCGCCCTCCTGGAGTACCTGAAGCCAATTTATAAAGGACAGATAATAATTGCCGAGTCAAGTTCAGTTGTAAACTCAGCAGATGGATTTAAAAACTACGGTTATACTGATCTTGAAAAAGACTATAACATAAAGTTCTACGATCTGAATACTAAATCGACCGGCAAACCCTATTATATTCTTGATAGGAACCTTCATCTTGATAAAATCGAGATAGCAGATATTTTCGCCAATCCCGATTATTATGTTATATCAATTTCGCGGCTAAAGACACATAACTCAGTTGTGATGACCGGGGGTATTAAGAATATTGCAATGGCTGCACCGCTTAACCCGGGATCTGTAAACGGAAGCAAACCGATAAGCTATAAACGGAATATGCACTCAGGTGGATCGCGCTGGTTGCATTTTAATCTGTACCTTATGGCACAAGGAGTCCGTCCCGACTTTACGATTATTGACGGTGTTGAGGGTATGGAAGGAAACGGTCCGATAAACGGTACTCCGGTTGATCACAGGATCGCAATGGCCGGATTTGATGTTGTAGCAGTCGACAGTATGTGCTCTAGACTTATGGGCATCCCGCTTGAAAATGTGGGATACATTAATTATTGTGCTGCTGCCGGTATAGGCAATATGGACAGGGATAAGATAGAAATTATAGGAGGCAAAGATCCCGATCAGAGTATCATAACTTATAAGTTGGGCTCAAATATTACCAACCAGCTTGAATGGAAAGAACCGCTTAATCTGCCATCACCGTTTGGACCTGGACAAAAGACTCCAAATGCACCTGCTAATCCTACACAACCTGCAAATCCGACAGCACCGATAAAGCAGCCGTAATAAGTTTTATGATAGGTTTAAACAATAAATTATAAACGAGATCAAGTTATACCTTATAATAAATATTATTTAAAAAGTAGACCAATGGAAAAAAAGCTAATGGGAGTTTTTGCACCTATTACAACTCCGTTTGATGAAACTGGTGAGGTGGCATATGACAAACTCAAAGAGAATATGAGATTCTATGCAAAGTCCGGGCTGAGGGGATATCTTGCCCTGGGCTCCAATGGAGAAAACAAAAGTCTTTCCGGCAGCGAAAAGGAAAAGGTCCTTGAGACAATCATAAAGAATAAGGGATCCGAACAGGTTGTTATGGCCGGATGTATTTTTGAATCAACAAAGGAAACTATAGAATTTGCAAAAATTGCACAAAGCCTGGGAGCAGATTTCATTACCTTGCTGCCTCCCTCATATTTCAAAAAAGAGATGACCGACCCTGTGCTTCTGAAGTATTTTACCGATGTGGCAAGCAGTCTGTCAACTCCATGCCTTGTATACAATGCACCTCAATTCTGCGGTGGAACAACACTGTCAGTCAGCCTGATAAAGGATCTGGCTAAACACCCAAATATAAAGGGTGTAAAAGACTCCTCAACAGGTAACATAGAGAGTTTCCTGCTCGCGGTGAGGGATACTTTTAATGTAATGCCCGGTTCTGCCAACTTCTTTGTGAACGGTCTGATCATGGGTGCACCGGGGGGGGTTATCTCCCTTGCTAATGTGTTTCCTGAGATTACCTGCAAGCTTTATGATCTTACAGTAAGCAAACAGTATGATGAAGCTTTTAAGCTTAATGAAAAAGTTATTCAGCTCAACAAGACTGTATCGGGTACAGGAGGCGTTGCTGCTGTAAAATATGCAATGGACCTGGCTGGTCTCTATGGAGGAAATCCAAGACTTCCATTACTGCCTTTAGGCGATGACGTGAAAAAGAAAATTGAAGATTATCTCAAAAAGGAGAATTTGATATGAAAAAAGTACTGGTAAATGAGAAGGTAAGCCCAGAAGCCCTTAATATTCTTAAAAAGGCAGCTGAAGTGGTGTATATACCATCAGGAGATTATGGTGAGATAATTAGTATGCTTAAGGATATTACAGGCATTATGCTTGATACTACAATTAAGTTCACTGGTGAGCTCATGGACTCCGCTCCGGATCTGAAAGTAATAAGCCGGACCGGCACAGGAGTTGATAATGTGGATGTTGATGCTGCAACGAAAAGAGGGATATTGGTACTGCATACCCCTGATGCAAACACAATCACCGTTGCAGAACATACAGTTGCTTTTATCGGGGCACTGACAAAATACCTGGTTTTCCTTGATTCCGAAACCCGCCAGGGTAAATTCAAGATTGCACGAAGATATTACCTGCCTGTTGATCTCGATGGAAAAACCCTTGGAATAATCGGATATGGAAGAATTGGAAAACAGGTAGCCAAAAAATGTATGGCTGCATTTAATATGAAGGTGATTATCTATGACCCTTACATCAGCAACGATGTAGTCGCTCCCGGAGTCGTTCGTTACAGTGATGAGGAGAAAGTTTATAAGGAAGCCGATGTTCTCTCTCTTCATGTTCCAATGACAGATGAGACCAGAGATCACGTTGGCGAGAAACTTCTTTCTTTAATGAAACCATCTGCTTTCCTTGTGAATACAGCACGAGGTCATATTGTCGATGAGGCATGTGTTTGTAAAATGATTGATGAAGGAAGACTTGCAGGTGCAGGTTTCGACGTGCTGGCTAACGAACCCCCTCAAGAAAATGAACCATTCCTTAAAAATCCTAAAACTATAGTAAGTCCACACAGTGCAGCGCTTACAAATGAGTGTACAGTCAGGGTAGCCTGTGAAGCAGCTCAGGGAATAGTGGATTATCTCGAAGGCAGGATGCCAAAGTCAATATTTAACAGGAAAGGTCTTAACATAAAATGATTGAACGATGAGCACAGAAAAGAAATATGATCTGATCGGTTTTGGCGAGGCAATGATAAGGTTCACTGCTCCTGACCACGCAAGGCTTGAACAATGTACCCATCTTCATATCGCAATTGCAGCAGCTGAATTGAATGTTACCGTTAATTCCTCAAGACTCGGGCATAAGAGTGCCTGGGTATCAAAACTTGTAGATATATGGTCAGGACAGTACATTATTAATAAAGCCAGGGAACACGGTGTTGATATGTCAGGTGTGATACTTTTGCCTTTTGACGGAAAGGGAACTGTAAGGAACGGATTATGCTATCTTGAAGTAGGTATTGGACCCAGGGCCAGCAAACAGATGTACGACAGGGCGCACTCGGCTATCAGCCTTATTAAACCGGGCGACATTGACTGGGAAAAAACACTCTCCCAGACAAAGTGGTTCCATACCACTGGAATCACAACAGCGATTTCTGACAATGCAGCCTCTGAAGCAATTGCATCTCTGGAAATCGCCAAAAAACTTGGTGTGACCACCAGCTTCGACTTAAATTTCAGATCAACCTTATGGAGCTCGGAAAAAGCCAGGGAGGTGATGAAGAAAGTCATGCCATATGTGGATGTAATTATAGGTAACGAAGAGGATTTTGAAAAAATGCTTGGCATAAAGGCAGAAGGCGGAACCGAAACATATTCAGATCTTGACCCTGAAAGCTATAAGATAGTAGCCCTGAAAGTGGTTAAAGAGTATCCCAATGTTCAGGTTGTGGGAACGACTTTGAGACATGTAAAAACCGCACTTCTCAACGACTGGCAGACCGTAATGCTTTACAAGGGAAAATTCTGCACCTCCAGGAAATATGAAGATCTTGAAGTGCTTGACCGTACAGGAGGAGGCGACAGCTTTGCATCTGCACTTATATGCTCCATGCTTGAAGGAAAAGATCCGCAGGAGACAATTGAATTTTCAGCTGCCTATTCGGCACTTTGCCACGGATTCATGGGTGACTGGAACTGGGCTACAAGGGCTGAAGCTGAAAAAGTGATGAAGGGAGGAAGCGCCAGAGTAGTACGCTGAGACCATGACCGATTATTATAAAAGCATGACTGATATTTATAGTTTTTATACTAAAGAAAAACATAATTTTACTATTAATATATTTTCGATTTTGGTATAATATGTTTTCATTTTTAAAGAATTACTTTTCAGAGTAATATATTTTTAACTAACCTAAATCAATTTAGACTATGAGAAAATTGACAACAATGCTTGTACTCCTGTTGTTCGCAGGTTTACAGGTTGCTTTTGCTCAACGAACCGTTACCGGCAGAGTAACCAAAGTACTGGATAACACCGCACTTCCGGGTGTTACTGTTGTGGTTAAAGGAACTCCTGCCGGTACACTTACGGATGCTGATGGAAGATATTCTATTCCGGTACCGAACAATGAGGCAATTTTGCAATTCTCATTTATTGGTTTTAATTCAAAGGAAGTAACAGTTGGCACACAAACAACTGTGGACGTTTCCCTTGAAGAAGCCATGTTAGAGATGGGAGAAGTTGTGGTAACGGCCCTCGGTATCAGGCGAGAATCCAAAAAACTTGGTTATGCGGTAACAGCTGTTAATACGGAGGAAATATTGAAAAACAAGACTACCAACATGATGGAGTCGCTCGAAGGGAAAGTATCTGGTCTCAATATTACAGCTCCGGCTGCCGGTGCCGGTTCCAGTACGCAGCTGCGTTTGCGCGGACAGGTTGCCTTCACCGGGGCTAATAATGCTCCGTTAATAGTGCTTAACGGCCTCCCCATGGACCAGAGGGCGCAGAGCACAGATGGCTATGGAACATCGCGCGACCTGGGGGATTTTATGAACACTATTAACCCGAGCGACATTGAAAGCATGACCGTACTGAAGGGTGCAACTGCCGCTGCTCTATATGGTTCACGGGCAGCAAATGGTGCAATCATCATTACCACAAAATCCGGCCAGAGAGGTCAGGCTATCGGTGTTGAATTTTCTTCCAGCATTACCGTACAGGAGGTTCTGGATTTCTTTGAGTTCCAGAAGGTATATGGAATGGGTGTCGCTGGAACAAAACCAGTCAGCCCGGCTAATGCCACAACCAATGGTCAGTTCAGCTGGGGGGCAAAATATGATGGCCAGCCTGTTCCTGCTTTTGACGGATCAATGATCCCTTACGAATTTCAGGAAAACAGGTTGAAAGATTATTTTAACACCGGAACAGTTTTCGACAATACTCTTTCATTTTCAGGTGGTAATGAAAAAGGAAGCTTCAGGGCGTCATTTGGAAGAACAGACACCAAGGGTATTGAACCGACAAATGAATACAAAAGGAATATTGCCAATTTAGGTGTCGTTTATGACATTACTAAAAAAGTAAATTTTTCAATGAACGTCAACTATTCAAATGAGAATTACATTAACCCGCCACAGATCGGAACACAGGGCGAAGGTTCCATGAACTTCCTGACCCGGGTTTCTCTGACCCTTCCATTATCCGTAGCAGAAAGATCTGCAATAAATCCTGCAACAGGAACAGAATGGCAGATTGCCGGCTGGACCACTATTAATAATCCATATTATATGATTCAGGCTGGTCAAAGTTATATCAGAACAAGAGACCGTTTTATGGGGACAGCTACATTGCGTTATGATATAACTGACTGGCTGTATGCCCAGGGCAGGTTTAACTACGATTATTTGACTGGCTTTAATGAGTCTAAGAGACCGGGCGGTATAGGAACCAGTCAGCCACAGGAAACTGATGGTACCTGGAAAGGAAATTACAGTGTATTTGAAGCCTGGGAAACTAACATAAATGCCGATTACCTTGTGGGTGCAAGCAAAAAGTTCGGTAAGTTCTCTGTAGATGCAAGTTTCGGGGGAAACACGTTCAGAGTCAAAGACCACAGGTTTGACATAAGCGCCACACATTTCACTGTCAGAGATCTGTACTCCATAGCAAACGGTGTTACTAAAACCCAGAGTTTTGATTTCAGCCAATACCGGGTCAATTCACTTTATGGTCTGGCGGAGCTTGGATATAATGATATGTTATACCTCAATTTTACCGGTAGAGAAGACTGGTTCTCTGTCTTAAACCCGCAAAACAATTCCAAGTTTTATTCATCCGTATCCGGCAGTTTCATTTTTTCAGAATTGTTGAAGGGCCAGAGTTGGCTTTCATACGGTAAACTCAGAGGTTCCTGGGCCCAGGTAGGAAGCGCCAACGGCGTGAACACATATGAAGGTAACCTGACTTATAGTATCGCCAATAATCAGTTTAACGGTCAGACTACGGCAAGTATTGCGGGCTCAGCAGCACCTAACCCTAACCTTCAGCCATTTACCGTAACTGAAAAGGAAATCGGTCTGGAAGTGAGGTTGTTCAATAACAGGCTCCATTTTGATGTAGCTGCCTTTGACAAGCTCACAACTGACCAGGTATTAAGTGTTCAGCTTTCCACTGCATCCGGATATAGTACTTCCAAGAAAAATCTTGGTTCATTGAAGAACAAGGGTATAGAATTTATGATAGAGTATACACCAATAGAAACCAGGAATTTCAGATGGACAACTTCGTGGAACAATGCCTATCTGAAAACGGAAGTACTCTCCGTTGGCGTGAATCCTGACGGAACGCCGATTGATCAGTTGCTGGTACTTAACTTTAATACTACCGGCATGGAGTTTCTCGGATCATTGTATTATACCGTAGGAATGCCGATGAACCAGCTGTATACAAAAACATATCTCAGAAATGATAATGGGGACATCCTTGTCAAGGACAACGGCAGATTGAACGCATCGGCCGATTATGTACCTGTAGGAAGTTCGATACCGAAACATACCGGTGGATGGAACAACACATTTGCCTACAAAAATCTTACCCTCGGCGTATTCATTGACTACAAGTTTGGAGGTACAGTGCTCTCATCTACATTGTTAAATATGACAAGACAGGGACTTTCCATGCTTTCACTGGAGGGTCGCAGGGAAGGAGAAAACGGTCTGGTATTTCCCGGTGTTTACCAATCCAGCGGACTGCCCAACACAACTGCTGTTACCGACCTGCAGGGCTTTTATGGAGATTACCGGAATCTTCAGATCGGGGATCCTTTCACATTTAAGTCAGATTTTGTAAAGTTGAGAAGCGTATCATTATCATACGATCTCACCAGTGCATTCAGAAAGGTGAACTTCCTTGGCTTCGTCAAGGGATTAATGCTGACAGCTTCCTGCCGGAATGTGGCGATCTTCTATAAGGACATTCCCAACCTTGACCCTGAAGCCATTCAATCTTCCGGTGACACCAGGGCCGGTTATGAGAACTCATCATTACCTACAACCCGAAATTATATGTTTAGCTTAAATGTAAAATTCTAAGAATCATGAAAAAGATAAAGCAACTCATATTGTTAAGTGCACTTCTGGTATTTATCGGAGGATGCGATAAGGATTTTGTGGAAATAAACACAGACCCCTTTGCTATAAGTGAAATTGACCTGGGGCTTGTGTTTGCAGGAACAGATGCAGGCATGGGTGGCTGGGAATCAGAACATACTATTGTCCAGCATTTTGTTAATCCGTTCAACGATGGAGCCACATTGGCTTTCAATTTTAATTATGACATAGACGGCTTCCAGGGCGCCCCCTGGGGAACATATCAGGGTGGAATCAAAGCTTTGGTTCATATTCTGCATCTTCTGGAAGGAACCACTGACCAGATTAACCTGCAGAGTATAGCTCGCATACATAAAGCCTATTACTTTATGGACTTGGTTGACCATCACGGCGATGTGCCTTACTTCAATGCAGGTCTGGCTGCACTTGAAGGCGAGGCATATTTCTACCCTGAATATGACGACGATGCAGCCATATATGATGATCTCTACAAGGAGATCAAGGAGGCATTGGCTGATTTGAATCCAGCTGGTGATTTCGTTTCTGCAGACCTGATTTACGGGACTCATGCTTATTATCCTACCAGTACTGCAGCTGCACAGGTGGCTCTATATAAAAAACTTGGCAACTCGTTGTTGCTGAGACTGGGAATGCGCTATTCAAAGCTCAATCCTACCAAAGCTGCATCAATAGTGTCAGAAGCATTTAACGGTGGAGTGATGACATCGAATACCGATAATGCGTTCGTGACTTACGACGGGACTCTGTATACAAATGGTGCCAACGGAGGCCTGGTAAATAACCAACCGAAATTCTATTATGCAGCGGAACCTTTCGTAAATCATCTTAAGGCTACCAATGATCCGCGCAGTAAGTATATGATAGCGATGTTTGAAGATCCGGGTAATCCGTTAGCTACCCTCGTCCCCGATGTTGATCTGGCAGATCAGTTCGGCGTTCCGGTCGGGGTTGTCAGGACAGACCTTCAATTTGCCCCTTACAGAGGAGTTAAAGGGCAGGGATTTGACTATTCGCAGATGAATGTGAATATAATGGCATCACAGCGCGCCCCAACTTTCTGGGTAACGTATGCACAGACTTCCCTGCTGCTCGCAGAAGCTGCAAAAAGAAGCTGGATTTCAGGTGGCGAGACAGCTGCCCAGCAGTATTATGAAAATGCAATAAGAGCTGATATGGATATAATGGCATTGTATATAGATGAGACCGGATCCAGTTATGCTCCTGTTTCTGTTGCAGAGCAAGATGCTTATATTGCACAGCCCGGTGTGGCATATAATGCTGCTAATGCTCTTGAGCTGATTAACACACAATACTGGGTTGTGTGTATCAGGAATGGTTCAGAAGCCTGGGCCAATTTCAGAAGGAGCGGATTCCCTGCTTTGGACCGTAATGATTACGATGACCAGCTCCTGGAAAATGGCGGTGATGGATATGTTCACAGATTTTCTTATCCTGATGCTGAACTTTCGAGGAATAAAATGAACTACCAGGCTGCAGTTGCGGCTCTTGATGGTGGCCTTGATGATTTAGTAAACAGAATTTTCTGGGATACACCTTAACCTGACAGAACCTGCGTGAAGTATAAATTTTGAATTTATTCATACTTTTCACTGGTTAGAAACAAAATAATGAGGTTGTCTCTAAGGAGACATCCTCATTATTTTATAATATTAATCCAATCTTAAACCTGTATTAATATGAAAACTATTTTAAAGCAAATTGCTGAAAAACAACGACAGGACGAAAAATTGTCCAGGGAAGCGATCAGGACGGAGATTAATAATCCCGCCACTACAAATGATCGCCGCAGTTTTTTAAAGAAAGCAGCTCTGGGTGGTGTTGCACTTGGAGGATTGCTACATCTTTCCATTGAAGATACAATAGCTCAGACTACTCAGAATGTTTCACGTGCTTCAAGCCCGTCAGATCTGAAGATCACCGATCTCCGTGTTGCTGAGAAAGGAGGCAGAGGATCAATTGCCAGCCGTATTATCCGCATCGATACCAACCAGGGTATCTATGGGCTGGGCGACATCAGGGATGGTTCTGACCAGCGTCTGGCATTATTTCTCAAAAGCAAGATAGTTGGGCTCAATCCCTGTAATGTCGAAATGATCTTCAAGGTTATCAAACAATTTGGATTTCATGGCCGCCAGGGTGCAGGCGTAAGTGCTGTTGAAACGGCATGCTGGGATTTATGCGGGAAAGCTATTGGAGTACCCGTTTGGCAGCTTCTTGGCGGCAGATATCGTGATAAAATAAGACTATATGCCGATACTCCGGAAGCAAGAGATTCTGTAGTTCAGCTCGACCTTTTGAAAAAAAGAATAACAGAGCATGGTTTTACATGGCTTAAAATGGACCTCGGTATTCACCAGATCAGCAACCAGCCCGACACAACTGTTAACTCCAGGTACTGGAATGAAAACGGGGGCGGTATAGACAACTGGTACATGGGCAGACCGTTCGCTAACGGAGGCTATACGGATTACTGGAAACAGGACCATCCTTTCACACAGGTGCAGATCACAGATAAAGGTCTGGAAGAAATAGGGAAAATCGTAGAAAACATAAGGAATGTTGTTGGAATTGAGATACCTCTATGTGTTGATCATTTCGGACATATGGATATGAACCAGATGATCCGTATCGGAAAAGCAGTTGAAAAATACCGCCTTGCATGGCTGGAGGATTGTGTAGCATGGTACTATACTGACCAATTAAGAACTATTACTGATACCCTCGAAACTCCTATATGTACAGGCGAGGATATTTATATGCTGGGAGGATTACTTGGCGGATTCAAACCATTGATAGATGCTCATGCAGTCGATATAATCCATCCCGACCTTGTAAGCGCAGGAGGAATCCTGGAAACAAAGAAGATAGGAGATTACGCCGAAGAAGCCGGTATCCCGATGGCTCTTCATGCCAACAGCACTCCCGTTGCATGGATGGCTAATGTTCACTGCGCAGCAGCAACTGAAAACTTCCTGTGTCTCGAGCATCATAATGTCGACAATCCATGGTGGGAAGGACTGATCAAGCTTACCGGATCACAGCCTCTGATAACAAATGGATTTGCCAATGTTCCGCTGGATGCACCGGGATTAGGAATTGAACTTAACGATGAAAACATGATGAAAATGATGACAAAGGGCGCAAAATACTTTGAACCCACACCTGAATGGGACAGGACGGGTATAACCTACGATAAATTGTGGATCTAGGATCTTGTTCTTCATATACAAAAACTACGCGGTAAAGAGGGTGCTCTGATACCGCACCTACAATACAGATTATGAAATCAGAAGTCGTCATCGGAATTGACAGCAGCACAACAGCCACAAAGGCTATTGCGTGGGATTCTTCCGGTAAGAACCTTGCTGAAGGATGCAGTCCAATACAGCTATTCTCGCCTCAGACAAATTATTACGAGCAGAATCCCGATCACTGGTGGAACTCCCTGGCAGAATCTCTGCATAAGTTGATACTTCAGGTTGATAAAGAAAGAATTACCGCGCTTGCTATAGCGAATCAAAGGGAAACATTTGTCGGATTGAACAAGGACGGCAAACCTGTAAGACCAGCGATTATCTGGCTGGATGAACGATGCAAAGGTCTTGTAGATAAATATGCAGGAATTATCGGAGAGGATCGTATCCATCAGATAACAGGGAAGCCTAAAGATTATGCCCCGGTGGTATATCGTTTAGCCTGGATGAAGGAAAATGAAAAGGATCTCTTCGGGAAAGTGGCTAAATTTTGTGATGTACATACCTATCTTGTATATAAATTAACAGGTCACTTCAAAACAAGCTGGGCAAGTGCCGATCCAATGGGGATATTTGATCTGGAACACAAATCATGGTCCCGGGAAATTCTAAACCATATTAATATTACTCCTGATCACTTACCGGAAACATACCCCCCGGGAACTGTGCTGGGATATGTAACAAAAATCGCAGCAGATATTACAGGATTGAAACCAGGAATAAAGGTGGTTGCAGGAGGCGGTGATGGACAGGTTGCGGGACTGGGAGTAGATGCACTTATACCTGAACGTGCATATTTGAATCTCGGCACAGCAGTCGTTTCAGGAACTTATGTAAAGAACTATATTATCGACAGGAATTTCCGTACGATGGCCAGTTGCTCCGGGGATGGTTATTTTTGTGAGACAAGTCTGCGTTCCGGTACATTTCTTATTGATTGGTTTTTACAGCAGATGATGAGAGTCGCACCATCAAAAAAACGGAATGTTTACCGTCAACTCGAGGAGGAGGCAAAACAAATTAAACCCGGCAGCGAAGGACTCATGATCCTGCCCTACTGGAATGCCGTTATGAATCCCTACTGGGATCCCGATGCCCGTGGATGTATGATTGGTCTCTCTTCAGGACATCACAGAGGTCATATATACCGGGCAATACTGGAGGGAATTGCAATGGAGCAGTCCCTCGCTTCAAAAGCCGTGGAAAATGCAACAGGGGAAAACATCGAGGAATTCGCTCTCATAGGCGGAGGGGCCAGAAGCGGGTTGTGGCGTCAGATTATTGCAGATGTCAGTGGTAAAAAAGTACTGAATATGTCCTCTGATGAAGCATCCTCCCTGGGTGCCGGAATCTCTGCCTCAATTGGTGCAGGATGGTTCCGGTCATTTGAAGAGGCTGCAAAAAACATGGTTCATGTAATTGGTATAACCATACCAAATACTCAAAATACAGAACGGTATCATAATCAGTTAAATATTTACCGTAAAATATATCCCGCAATCAGAAAAATAAGCCATTCAGAAAATAAATAACCAGAAATATTTTTTAATTTTTTTCTGTTTGCATAGATTTGTATAGGATGTGATCTTTTTGCTAATCTGTAGGAATGAAGTATAATACAGATCCGAATTTTAAAATCGCGACGCGGTAAAATAATAACCCGAAATAAACTGAATATGAAAAAAAACGTGATTTTCTCGAGACTGAGAATTGTTTTGGGATTCTCTTTATCAACATTCTTGTTGACAGGTATCTCAAGCTCCGTTATAACTGTTAATGCTCAGCCCTTACAATCCGGAAACCAGGTACGGGAAAAACCGAAAACTCTGGCGGAACGAATCGGACATACCGATCAAACGAAGGCTTTTGCAGGTAAAAATGTCCATCAGGGCACAGGGACATTATACATGCAGACACTCCTGGGAAGAGGGGCTATCACCGGATTGAACTTTATGCACCACGGTCCGCTGATGCCTAAAAGCTCTATCGGTCACCACTTTCATACCAATTCAGATGAAATGTTCCTGATTCTGGATGGTGATTGTGAATTTACTGTAAACGGGAGGACCGCTCTTGTAAAGGGTCCGGTTGGGGTTCCATGCAAATCAGGCAATTCACACGCGGTATACAATCCTTCTGGCAAACAGGTTGACTGGGTGAATTTCCAGGTAGCGGTAATCATCCCTGCTGAAGCAGCCGGACCTGGTCCTGCTGTCCAGGGCGGTGGTTTTCCGCGCAGGGGTGCTTTTAACTATTCTGCCGATCCGACAGGACTTTTTGAAACCGCCGATGACCGCGCGGGGGTTGTACTTGATAAGAAACCGACATTTATTCATACCGGTCAGCTGACAAAAGATATGCTGCGGTCGGTAGCCAGAATGAATGGAGGGAAAGACACAGTGCTTTACAGAAGGGCACTGGGTCCGGGTGCATTCGAATCTAACTGGGCTTTTTTAGATCATCTTCATATCCCTTCAGGAGCATCTGTCGGCAGGCACTACCATGAAGGTGTCGATGAGGTTTATTTCGTAATCAAGGGAAAAGGAAAAGTTCACGTCAACGACGAATGGGCTGATATAGCATATGGCGATGCAGTGCCTGTGCGAGCCGGGGAAATTCACGCCCTTGAGAGCACTGCGGCAGATCCGCTCGAAATGATAGTCTACGGAGTCGCACTTGAAAAAGGTAAGCTTGATGTAACAGATGTACCTCTGACTATGGCTAAACTGCAGATGTTCTTTGAGGTAGATCCAGCTAACTTTGAGGCTTTCGAAAGAAATTATATAGATGTTTACGTGCCGGCTTTAAGAAAACAGGTCGGATATTTGGGATCAAAGCTTATTCGCCGCTTTCCTGATGATTTTTCAAAGAAAATAGGGTCACCGGAAACCAGATTCAATTTTGAAATGGAGCTTATGTTCGATACCGAAGAACACCGGCAGATCTGGACAAAGACAAAAGAGCATGATTATGCGTGGCCGAAAACTGCAGAATTAGCTAAATCATACCAGTGGTTTGGCTACGATGTTGTGGGAATGGACCAGGCGGCTGATCCTCTTGGAAAGAGAAACGTTACTACAGAAAAACAATAATCATTAATAACCCGAAAAAATTTAAATCAATAAGAATCATGAAACCAGCTTCAATGAAAAAAATCATTTTCCCGGGCTTTCTGGCCCTGATAGTATTTATCATGCCTCGGTGTACATCTGCCCCTGAGTGGCAAAAGAAAAATAAAGAACTTATCAAACAATATGCTTTCACGGAAAGAAAGCTGTCAGGCCTTCCGGAGACAAAGATTGTCTCAAATCTTGAACCCGGCAAAGTTACAAGCCTTGATAGTGTGGCCAGCACAATTCTGTATCCCGGTGTTGATGCCACAATGTTCTGGGGAAGAGGCACAATGGTATGTCTGCTCCAGATTGAGCCCAATGCAAAGATAGCCGAAGAGGTTCTTCCTTCCGACCGGTTTGTATTTGTCCTGGAGGGAGAAATAGAACAGCTTATAGAAGGATCATTTGTTCAGATGATTTCAAAAAAGAGGGAAGAACCTGATGGAACTCACAGCACCACTCCGAGGACTGATTTTGTTTATCTTGAAAAAGAAAATAAAAATGCCCTGACGGCCGGTCCTTCCGGTGCATTATTACTTGAAGTTTACAGTCCTGTTCGCCTTGATTATCTTCAGAAGGCTGGCATTGCCGATACTCCGACCAGCACGGTGGATCTTTCAGCAACCCGGGTTCCGAATGTCAGGCCAAACCTGGTCTATAATTTATGGGATCTTCAGTTGACCGAACTCGCTGCAGGAGCAAACTCAAGGCTGGTTACCGGTAAGAATACTCAGTTAAGTTTTCTTTCGATGGATCCGGGAGCTCTTTTTGACCGTCACATACATCCCGAAGAGCAGACAATGCTGGTATTGCGGGGTAGTTGTAAAGAAATTCTCCTCGACGGAGAACAGCCAATGGCTAAGAACAATGTCGTCCTTATCCCGGGTAATATGGTCCATGGTGCAAAAGTTGGTGATCTTGGCTGCGATGCAATAGATATTTTCTGGCCTGCAAGAGCTGATTACAGTGAAAAAGAAAAAGTAAGACTTGAAGCTTATCACGCAATTATTCCTGAAAGTTCCAGTCTTGAGCTCCTTGTTGATGGTACAGTTACAAAGCCATCTCTTACTTTCGCTGAAGGCCCAAAATGGATGAATGGTAAGGTCTATTTCTCAAATATGGGTTTTGACCAGGGCTGGGGCGCTCATCCCGATAAAAGCTCTATTGTTGAATTGAAACCGGACGGATCATACAGAAACATTTCCGAAGGCAAGATGCAGACAAATGGTCTGTACCCATATAAAAACGGTAACCTCCTTGTATGTGACATGATTGGCCACAGGGTTATTGAAATGACGACTGAAGGTAAAGTCGTTAAAGTGATTGCCGATAAATATGACGGCAAGAAAATCGATGGACCAAATGATATTATAACCGATGCAAAAGGTGGTATCTATTTCACTGATCCTCAGTTTACCATGGAAGCTGTGAAATTCCAGCCCGGACGCGCTGTATATTATGTTACACCTGAAGGTAAGGTAATAAGAATCACTGAGCCGAATGAGTTTGCAATGCCAAACGGCATCCTTCTGTCACCTGATGGCAAAACGCTCTATATCAACAATTGCTATGATGATGAAGCATGGTACCCTGTAAACAGCGAAAAAGAGAATTATGTCTGGGCCTACGATGTAAACGAAGACGGAACAATAAGTAATGGCCGTCAGTTTGCAAAATTATTTCTGACCGAAAATGTGCTGGACAGGAAAGCGAAATCTTCAAGTTCAGACGGAATGGCCATTGATAAGATGGGTAATATTTATGTTGGCACCTACTACGGTGTTCAGATATTCAATTCCAAAGGTGAATTTGTCGGAATGATAAATGTACCGCACTTTCCTGTCAGCCTCTGTTTTGGGGATGATGACATGAAAACCCTGTATATTGTAAGCTACAGCTGGGTTTATAAGATCCGTACCAATATGGAGGGATATGTAAACTACCTGTGATAAGATTCCCTTGCAGCCTTCAGACTATATGTCAAAATAAAGGGGCTATTGAGATGGCCCCGTTATTTTTATATTATCATATTGGATGCTTTTTCTACCGACTGTTTTCCTTTGTTATATTCTTAACAGCCTCTTCCCCAAGTCTTTCCTTCAGCTGTGTCAGGTAAAGACTTCGCGGAGTGACATGCCTGTCCATAGATTCAACATGACCTCTCGGCCTGGTCAGGTCCTGAAAGAATGTGTTGAATATGACAGCATTTATTCCTATATGTCCGAAGGAATAGTTATTTGCTGTAGGCGGACTCTGTATAAGATAATCACCTTCACAGTTCCAGAATACAATATTGGCTCCTGCCCAGCCTATGTTAATGTCTTTCCAGTACCTTGCTGACAGCGGTGCCCTGACATTGTCATAAAGAGCTCCGTTAACCCATGTACTGTGAGGTTCACTTGTGGAGTACGGATTCACGGCTTCGCAATCGAGGAACACATTTCCGCTTGCGCCGTAACCGCTCATGACAAATGAATGCCTGCCCTTCTGTGAGAAACATCTCTGTACAAGGGAAAGCTGACCGCTCAGCATATATGTAAATCTTCTGGCACCTGCCCTGATTGAGACTGGCTCCCTTGATTCACAATCCTGAACAGTTATCCATTTCGTTCCATTCGCAGCATTTACAACACTGCTGCCAAAATGTAGTGCACTTATGTTCCGTACCCATCCATTTTTCACATTTGTGAAACTGATAAAGTTGAAATAGTGATTCTCATCAGAATAATATTCTTCTCCTTCATAATGTGGTCTGTCCCGGTCATCAAAGTTTCCACGATCCATATTGCCATAGGATGTCATCCGTACAGAAGGATCATACTCTGATATTCCCCGGATGTTCTCAATCCCAACCTGTTCGATTCTTCCCTGATCGTCATATTTTACTATTTCGCCTCCTCCCCAGCGGGTCTCAATTGCACAGAAAATTGGGGCATCAATAGTTATGGTATTACCCTTTACCTCTTTAATTATTCTGTCCCAGGTTATAATAAAAGGTCTCCATCTGAATCTTCCTGCACTGGCACTGTCCTCTCCGATCTCCCTTATCCAGTCCTCGTTACCGATACGTCTTACCAGAACCTTATCACCTGCTTTAAATCCTTTGGCAGATACAACATTAAAGCTGCAGGCGCCGACAGGAACATATTTATCAGTAATGACCTGTCTGGTTTCTTCCTGCGGATTGGCACCGGATGCACCATTTATATTTACCAGTGCAGCTCTTGAAAATGATGCCTGTTTCTCTTTTGATATTTTACCGATCAATATTGTTCCTATATCGCTCATTCCTTCTCCCCTTAATACAACTCCCGATGCTTTTATATAGAGAGGTTTTTCAAGTTCATATGTTCCCATTTTCAGAAGCACGGCTCCTCTGAATCCTGATGCATCCGGAGCAAGAGCAGAGACTTTGTCGATTGCTGCCTGTATATTAAACGAATTGTCTCCTCTTACCGGCCAAACAGTTTCTTTGGTTGCCACATACGGAATATTTACTCCTCCTCCCTTATATCCGGCATTCGAAAAATCTGGAATTTTATTTCCGAGGCTGTCGGCAACATATACAAGTCTGCCGTCAGTACCGGGATAAACCAGTGATGTTGTTGGCGGCATATCCTGTGCACTGGCAATTAATCCACTGAAAATAAGCATCAGTACAATGTGACAATAATTAATGTTCATGGGAATTTAAGTATCACGTTAGTTTTAATTCATGGAATATCAATAATTCAGTTACTGTGTATAATTATACGCAAAACAAATTATACACCTGTTACCTTAACAGGTATTCCGGCTTGTCAGATACGGCTATTTAAAAATATAAAATATTCTTATATTCTTACAAAATTATCTGAGGGGTATCATAACCTGTGTTAATGAGTGAGCAGGAAAACTATAATTAATAGTATTACCCTTGAATCTAATATCCTTTGCTACGACATTTACAGCCTCTTCAGGATTAGGAGTAGTCGGAGCACCCGGAGTCCTTGGCGCACCAGGTGCGGGTATTTTCCCATTTACTTCATTGACTTTCGCATTCCCGGTATATTCTCCGCTCTGCAAAATGATATCTGCCGGGATAACATTTGTTTCATGTCGGTTGACGACGTTTACTACCAGAACTTTAGCTGAATCATTTAATACAGCGGTAACATCAAGATAAGGTATGTCCTTAAATACATTATTGCTATATTTTTCGCAATCCGTATATACATCGAGAGAAGTTCCATGGCTGTTTATGGAGTAAAGATAGAATGCGTGAAATAATGCATTCTTAAAAGCACCATCCGGGGAATAGCCTGCAAGGCTGGACAGCATGGTTATATTGGCCATTTTAACTATATCTGCATGTCTGATAAAAGAATTCAGATGTTGACCCACCATTAATGCTGCAGTAATGTTATTTCCAAAACCACCTGACCATTCATCAAATGAAATATATATCGGCCTTTTAGATCCTGATTTCAGCATCGCCTTTTCAATCAGGGCCTGTACCATTTCTATCTTCTTATCAACATCAAGGCCCAAACACATCATGCCGGAAAAGCTCCTGTCGCCCCCCAGCGCTTCGGTTGCGTATCTATGTACTGACAAGTAATCAATACTTCCGGCCATATGTGTTAATACATAATCATTCCAGTCTATCCAGCCGTTATCCGGTTTATAATTTGAAGCACCTGAAGCAACAAGCTTGACATTTTTATCAACCCATTGTATCAGCTTACCTGCTTCCAGTGCAAACTTAACATAGTCCTCGGCACTTTTCTGTCCCATCTGCCAGGGTCCGTCGATTTCGTTTCCAAGAGCCCAGTATTTTACGTTAAAAGGCTTTTCATTACCATACTTCCTACGCAGGTCTGAATAGTAAGTTCCCTTTTCAACATTGCAGTACTCCACCCAATACCTGGCATCGTCAAGGGTAGCTGTACCGGCATTGATGCAGGCAAAATTCTCTGCACCAATGAGGTTGCAAAGCTTTACATATTCATCAGTTCCCATCTGGTTACTTTCAACACGATTCCATGCAAGGTCTCTTCTTGCCGGACGCTGATCCTTAGGACCAATGCCATCCTCCCAGTTATAACCTGACACAAAATTTCCGCCCGGCCACCGAACGACAGGTATTTTCAGCTCCTTTATAAGCTGGATAAAATCTTTCCTGAATCCGTTCTCATCAGCAAATTTAGAAGCAGGCTCATAAACGCCGCGATATACGACCATAGATTCAATAAAAGCGCCGTAAATGTTCGGATCAACTGCACCTATTTTACGATCTAAATCGATTTTAATCACAGCCGGTTGCTGTGCCAGAAGATTCCCGGAAATCAATCCGGATAAAATAATGTTACTGAGTAAAATTCTTAGCTTTTTCATAGCTGCTTTTCTTAATGATTAATATTTTGGTAAGATCACTATTTTATCAAATCATACTAGCAATGTAAAGAAGTATGAAGATCAGATTTTTCTGTAATTTTAATAAATTCCGGCACCTCTGTATGAAAAAGAATGGGATTTTCCTTTCAAATTTTCGTCAGGGATTTTAAAAATAAGTCATACAATGCTGACGGGAGAAAAATGCCTTGTCTTTCAGGGAGGTTTTGGGATAAGTGAAACAATTTTTGTATAAGATTTTTTATCTTTCCCTTCAGTATTGATTAGGGCATGCAGCCCTCCGGTCTATCAACTGTTTAACTCAATGTTTTCAATTATGAAATACCTGAATAAGATTGCGTTAATAACGCTTCCGGTAATAATCCTGTTTACGTATGAAACATCCGGCCAACCCGGCAGCACTGGTTTCATCTCGCCTGAAGTAAAGAGTGACAGAACAGTCACATTCCGATTCCTGGCACCTGGTGCAAAAGAGGTAAAGCTCAGCACACAGTTTATTGCAGGGCAGCAAAATATGCTAAAGGATGATAAAGGATTGTGGAGCATAACCCTTGGACCGGTAGAGCCTGACATATATCCATATTGTTTTGTTGCAGATGGCATACAGGTGGCGGATCCGAGGAATTCCTGGATTTTTCCCAATGAAGGATTCCAGAACAGCCTTGTTGAGATTCCTGCCGAAAATCCGCAGGTCTATACGATACTGAATGTCCCTCACGGAACAGTTTCATACAGATACTATTATTCTGAAGAACTTGGGACACGACCTTTAGTTATTTACACTCCTCCCGGGTATGAACAATCTTTAAATGAAAAATATCCGGTCTTTTTTCTGCTGCACGGTACAACAGATACTGAAGAAACATGGACCAGGGTCGGCAGAGCAAATATCATTCTGGACAATCTTATAGCACAGGGTAAGGCTAAGCCTATGATAGTGGTAATGCCTTATGGAAGAGCATTCCCGGTAATCAGCAAAGGATCAGGATCATTGAGGAACTGGGACAACCTTCAGGAATTCCAGAAGGATTTCAAAAACTATATACTCCCGTATGTTGAGAAAAACTACAGGGTCAGGACTGACAGGGAAGGAAGGGCTATTGCCGGATTTTCAGGAGGTGGAGGTACATCCCTTTATATAGGACTTGGCAATCCTGACCTTTTCGCTTATGTGTGCGGCTATGCTCCCGGCATGAGAAAGGAAGAATTTGACCACAACAATGCCGTTCCCTTTGCCAATCCCGAACTTACAAACAGCAGGTTGAAACTATTCTGGCTTGGTTGCGGAAATGAAGACGGACTTTTCAGTGTATTGCAGGAATACACGAAGGTGCTCGATGAAAAAAAGATCAGGTATCAGACCTTCATTACCTCCGGCGGTCATACATGGATGAACTGTAAAAAATTCCTTAATGAAACGGCTCAGTTGTTATTTAAATAAAAATAAGATATTTTAGTGTTAATATCCGGAAGGAAAACAATAATTATGCGTGCCGATCCGGTTTCTCTAATAAAAATATCTGACACTATGAAAAGATTTGTTTCTTCCGCAATGCTGGTTCTGTTAACAGGATCCCTTATTTATTCACAGGTGACACAGCCTTCAAACCGTAACAGGCCGCAACCAGGTTTTGGAGCTATGTCAAATGCTTTCTCAGCCGTAACTGATCCGGGTAAAGCAGTTACCTATAAGAATCCCGTCATCCCCGGATTCTGGTCTGATCCCAGCGTGTGCCGTGCCGGAGAGTATTACTACCTGGTTAACAGTACGTTTGAGTATTTCCCGGGAGTCCCGGTTTTCCGCAGTAAAGACCTTGTGAACTGGGAGTTAATCGGTTATTGCATCAGCCGCCCAACACAGCTGCCCAGAGGCCTGAATATATTTGCGACCACAATCCGGTACTATGACGGCACCTTTTACATGATTACCACGAATATCGGCGGAGAAGGAAATTTCTATGTCACTGCATCAAATCCTGCAGGGCCATGGTCAGATCCAATCTTAATTGAAGCCCAGGGAATTGATCCGGATCTTTTTTTCGATGATGACGGAAAGGCATATGTTGTCTCGTCAACTTTCATTCTGCACGAAATTGATCTTAAAACAGGTAAATTCACATCGGAAGGCAGAAAGATATGGAACGGAACAGGAGGTCGTTATCCGGAAGGTCCCCATATTTACAAGAAGGATGGTTTTTATTATCTCATGATAGCTGAAGGAGGCACTGAAGAAGCTCATTCAGAGACGATAGCCAGAAGTAAAAATATCTGGGGACCTTACAATTCTAATCCTTCAAACCCAATTCTCACTCATTGCAACGCAGCCGGTCAGGGTAATCCAATCCAGGGTGTAGGTCATGCCGATATTGTTCATGCCCACGATGGATCGTGGTGGATCGTCTTCCACGGTTACCGCAGTGTTGGAGGCACGCATCATATTCTTGGAAGGGAGACCTGCCTGGCACCTGTTTCCTGGCCTGAGAACGGATGGCCGGTTATAAATGGAAATGGAACTGTTACAGTCGACATGACTTGCCCTACTCTTCCGTTAAAACCATTACCTGCAAAGCCTCCCAGAACTGATTTCGACTCTGATAAACCGGGCTTTGAGTGGAACTACTTAAGATACCCCATTCCGGAAAATTACTCGCTGTCATCACGCAAAGGCTTTCTAAGGTTGAAAGGTTCGGAACAAACAATTGAAGACAGAAAATCGCCAACTTTTATTGGCCGCAGGGTCCAGGATATGTACTTTACAGCTACGACACAGCTTGATTTTAATCCTGGTAAAGCCAATGAAGAGGCCGGCATGACACTCCTTAACAATGGTACACACTTCGATCTGTTTATTAAACTGGCTGAAGGAAGGAGAGTCCTCGTGAGTAAACTCAGATTTGGTTCTGTGGTCCATGAATCAGTAGCAGTAGTTCTGAAACCCGGACCTGTAAAGCTAATCATAAAAGGGGAACGTGCTAATTTTGCATTTTTGTACTCGCAGGGCAACGACGCACCTAAAGAAATAATCAGGATTATGGCAAGATATCTGAGCTCGGAAACAGTCGGCGGTTTCACCGGCGTTTATGTCGGCCTTTACGCTACGGGAAACGGCAAAATATGCACAGCAAATGCGGATTACGACTGGTTTGAATATGTTAAAAATGAATCACAGGCTCAAGACACGGGTTTCCCGGTCTTTTAAGAATAAACACTATGAAAAAATATCTGTTGGTTTTACCGGGTATTCTCTTCCAGATTTCACTGTCCGGTCAGACAACCGGTTCGTGGGGAGATCAGGGTAATGGAACATTTATCAACCCGGTCCTTAATTCGGATTATTCTGATCCTGATGTGATAAGGGTTGAAAATAAATATTACATGGTCTGTTCGGAATTTCACTTTATGGGCATACCAGTCCTGGAATCCGACGACATGGTAAACTGGAAGATAGTTGGGAGGGTATATGATAATATCGGATTACCGGGATATGACACAAACGAAAAATATGGCAGGGGATCTTGGGCTCCGGCATTGCGATTTCACGATAATAAGTTCTGGATATATTTCTGCACCCCGGACGAAGGATTATTCATGAGTACCTCACTTAAAGCAGAGGGGCCCTGGGAGCCTCTTGTCCTTGTTAAAGAAATTGTCGGATGGGAGGATCCGTGTCCTTTCTGGGATGATAACGGAACTGGATACCTGGGACACAGTAAGGTTGGGGCAGGACCGATAATAATTCACAAACTCAGTCCTGATGGCAAACAACTGCTGGATGATGGTGTTACAGTTTATACGGGACCTGTGGCGGAAGGTACCAAGATACACAAGATAAACGGCTATTATTATCTGAGTATTCCTGAAGGCGGAGTGGAAAGAGGCTGGCAGACCATCCTGAGGGCAAAATCAATTTTTGGTCCGTACGAGAAAAAGGTTGTCCTTGAAAAAGGGAGCACTTCCATTAATGGACCTCACCAGGGATCGCTCGTTGATACTCCTGATGGCGAGTGGTGGTTTTATCATTTCCAATCCGACGATGCTATGGGAAGGGTTGTTCATCTTCAGCCTGTAATATGGCAGGATGGCTGGCCTGTGATCGGAGTCGATATTGACCGCAACGGGATAGGGGAACCTGTTTATGTCTGGAAAAAACCCGCAGTTAAAGGCTACTCCGGAATTACTGCTCCCCGGAGTGATGATGATTTCAGCTCAGCCACACCTGGCTTGCAGTGGCAGTGGAATCATAATCCGGTAAATACACACTGGTCGCTGACCGAAAAGCCCGGTATGCTGGTATTGAAAGCATTAAAATCGGAAAACTTTTCAAAAGCCCGCAATACCCTGACACAGAAAGTTATGGGTACTACAGGTGAAGCAATAACTGAGATGAACCTGGAAGGTTTCATCGATGGACAAAAAGCAGGGCTTTGCAATATGGGGGGCAGAAATACAAACCTCCTGGGAGCCGTAAAAAAAGGTGGTCAGCTGTATGTCTTTACTGAAAATAACGGAAAGGTCACAAGCGAAAATCCTGTTAAATCAAAAAAGATCTGGCTGAAAGTCAGGCTGGACATTAAAGGAAATCAAAACCAGTTCTTTTTCAGCACTGATAATAAGAATTTCATACAGGCCGGAGAACCTTTTACCACATCTGCCGGCTTCTGGAAAGGGACACGCATCGGACTATTTTCCTTCAACGAAGCCAGTGACGGCGGATCAGCTGCATTTAGCTGGTTTACATATGATTATGACGGGCCAAAAGGGATTGAATAAGCCTTGAGGCTAAGAAAACTCAGAGGTTCATGATACTTACCGAGAATTCCTGTCCGACACATATCAGTATATTCCCGGTACAGATGATCGCATAAAGATCACGGTCTGATATTATCGCAGATTCGTTGCATTTTGAGCATGAAGGCAGGGTGAATATTTCTCCTTTGTCACATGCAAGAATAAACTGATCACGGGCAGAATCATAAGTGATGGAATTGGGTTCATTTGTAAGGAATTTCATAATCCCCTGATTATCATCATATACCAGGGATCTTTCTGTCCATACATTTCCCAGGGTTGAAATAAGGACAGCCGGGGAATTATCATCATGCATTCCGATAATGACTATCCTGTTATTTGCTGCGATCACTTCTTTAAATAAACAGGATTTTTGATAACCTGCATACTCTTTATTGTAATTCTTAATGTTCCAGTTAAAGCCATCTTTTGATGTTAAAATCTCACCCCTTTCTGTTACCCCGATAAAATATGATTCACTAGCTGTAACCGAAACAATATTTCCCATTGCTTCGGTATTAATGATACTCCATGATTCCCCGTTTCTTGAGATCAGAATCGTCCCGTCATCAGCACCTGCAACGAATAATCCGTTTTTATAAGTTATTCCGTTTATGTCAGAATTTGTCCGGGAATTAATTAGTGAGAATATATTCCCGTCGGATGAGAAAAGGATTGTTCCGTTATCACCTGCCACAACCACTTCCCTGTCGTTTGAGGTAATGCAGTTCAGATTGTTTCTATCAGGGCAGACGACTGCGGTTTTTTCTCCCGAATTGGTTATATAATCGATCCTTCCGTCAGTACCCACAGCAATATACTTTCCATGGTAAAACAAAATATCCCGATAACCTTTATTATTTCCTGCCGCAGCAGAGTTCATGAAAAGCATTTCTGCCAGTACCAGCCAGATAAATCCACCAATAATCAGATTGACAATTCGGTTTAGCAGCAATGACATATTTTGAGATTAAACAAAGCCAGCTCCGGGTAATCCGGAGCTGGCAAAAGTACTAATTATTCACAGTAACTAATTACCCATATTACCCATATTACCAATATTAAAGTAATCAAATCTGACCTTGAGTGGCTGTTCAGGTGCGGGTGCAAAGGCGCCCATAATCTGGGCAAACATACCACCCATAGGGACAGGTGCCCCGTCGCAGGCAATCAAACCGGCTTTAATATCGCTTAAAACGGCATCCGTTGATCCCAGAAGGACAAAATCACCTCCACCTGTCGTATACCAGGCAGTGTACCTGCTTCCCTTCTTCTCAAGTCTGAAGACGATGGCGAGGTCATCAGGTACCAAACCCAACGTTTTTACGTTTGCTGCAGAATACTGAGAGCCCTGGGTTTCGATAAGAAGTTCAATAAGTTCGTCTCCTCCCATAAATCCTTTGGCTGAGTTGGTATAGACAAGCTTGATATAATTATCATCATCCTGGTAAGCAATAATTCCTCCCTGCTGGTCAGGTTTTGAAGGTCTTTTTGAGAACTCAAGCCTCGATTCTATCACCCAGTCAGTGTTGGCACTCTGCAGAAGGATATTCTTTGCATTGTTGGCCGATCCTTTTATATCACCTTCCTGGGCTGTAATTGTAAGATAACGTTCTGTTTCGGTAAGGCTCCAGTTCGCCGGATCCTCTCTTACCCAACTCCATTTTTCTCTAATAGTACCGGACAGGAAATTATCTCCGATGGATGGCGTACCAAAATTGACTGCATAGATACCTGTCTGCCCGGTTACATTATCAGTAAGGGTTATCAGTGCAGTTCCGGGTATTGCATTTGCCTGGGTAATTTTTAGCGTTGTTCCCGGAACTGAAGGCTGAGCGGTTATTTGCGGAGGTTTGGCTGAAAAATCTTCAGTAAGATAACTGTAGGCACGAACGTCAGGGCTGAAGTTTTCCAGTTTCTGTCCATTCATTTCTATTGAGGTAAGCGTTAAATCTGCCATCACCTTTAACGGATAGCTATCTGATTTTGTCACTCCATTGATTGTCACCTCGGCGGTAATTGTTGCAACACCCTGTGTTATTGCTGTTACCAGTCCGTTTTCATTGACACTGGCAACATCCGGATTATTGCTTCTGTAGGTTACTTTCGCATCCTTCAGATTATAGAAGCTGTCGTCCGACAACGAAGCTGATACACTTGTCTGAACGGTATTACCCGGTTTCAATACCACCCTGTCGCACTCTGCAACCACAGTGTTCAGCACGGGAGTATATTCTCCATTCATTGCAGCTTCCACCGTTCCCCTGATATCTTTTGATGAGGAGCCGATCTCAAATATATATTTACCCTGGTCAAACATTATCCTGTCATTTGCGCCATCCCAGAACCACAGATCTGAACAATCTATCTCTATAGATACTGTTTTAGTCTGTCCGGCAGGGATAGTCACTCTCTGAAATCCTTTAAGTCTCTTTATCGGTCTTTCAAGCGAAGCAGGACTATCTGGTGTTTTCACATATATCTGGATTACCTCATCACCATCCACACTTCCTGTGTTTTTCACATCAGTGCTTACTGTGACCCTGTCATTGGGAGTTATAGCATTGTTGCTGATGCTGAAGTTGCTGTACTCAAAAGTTGCATAGGATAATCCGTACCCAAATTCATATGATACATCCTTGTTAAAGTACCAGTATGTCCTTCCGTTCCTGTCTTTTCCGGCTCTAAGATTATAGTCGGTTATGGGTGGAAGATCGTTGACAGATTTATACCAGGTTGCATTAAGTTTTCCTCCGGGATTAACATCACCAAAGAGTATGTTTGCCATTGCTGTGCCCTGAGCCTGACCGTTGAATCCCGTCCAGATTATTCCTGCCACATTTGGATTATCCTTAAACTGATCGACTTCAACCATACCCAGTGTCTGCATTACCACGACAGTGTTGGGATTGACAGCTGCCACTGCATTGATCAGTTCGTACTGGTTGCCGGGCAGAACCAGTGAAAGCCTGTCAGCCTCCTCATTGGCTGTTTTGTCGTCTGTCCCCACAAACAGAATGACAACATCTGATGATGCAGCCAGATCGGTCACTTCCTTATCTATTGGTTGTTTTGCAGGAGCCCGATAGACCAGGCATAGAGTCTGGTTTCCCGATACTCCTTTCCCGGCTGTTTTAGCATTTATTGTTGAAGGCATAAATCCTCCGTATCTGTCCTGCGGTGGTTTAATATCGAACGATGCTAACTGTGCTCCTTCCGGTGAATCTTTTCTCACCTCTATTGTACCTCCGTCACCAGGTATGGAAAGATTTATATTTATGCTTTCCATATTGCTGACGTTCACATTCTTATATGAAGTCCAGCTGCCGTCACCTATATTTTTAAGTGATGGTATTGGCATAGCTCCGGTGCCGATTGCTATTCCCTTTGATGATGCCGTGAATTTTGTAGCATCAAATCTTACTGAAGATCCGTCATTCTTTACTATCTCAAAGTAGTTAATATTGAACAGATTACTGCTGCTCACTGTGTTTGCTGCTTCTTTATAAACAACTTCGGTGGTCGATCCTTTGGCAGACAGAAGGCTTTTTATCCCGGATAAAGGAGTTATCCTGTTTTTATCAAGAGGCATTCCGGAATAGGGTCCAAGTTCAACCTTATCAACCTGTGGACCTATCAAAGCAATTTTCCTGAGCTCAGAAGCATTGAGCGGAAGAATCTTCCTGTCAGAATCTTTCTTATTAATATTCTTAAGCAGTACGGGGGTTTTTTTCGCGACCTCAGCAGCAAATGTCACATGATCCGGAGAATTCACAACTGTCGAGTCGATCGCAGAATACGGGACTTTTGAAGGAGGATCGAATTCTCCGATTCTCATACGCACAGTGAACATGTTGACGAGAGCACGGTCGATATCTGCTTCTGTTATTAAACCTCTTCTCAGTGCATCAATAGCGCTTGTCTGGTAAATGCTGCCACAGTCGGTATCAACCCCTGATTTCAGACCCAGAGCTGTTGCTTCAGCAGCTGTCTTAACATAAAGATGACCTGTCTGTATATCCTGGATGGCTCCGCAGTCACCGGTGATATAGCCATAAAGACCATAGGTTTTGCGTGCTATTGTATCGACAAGATATTTATTTGCCGACATGGGAATTCCATTGACGGCGTTATAGCAGGTCATTATACTGGGCAGTTTATCCCTCTCAATAAGCTTCCTGTATTGGGAGAGATAATATTCTCTCATATCCCTGTCGTCCATGTCGGAGCTGCCTACGTGACGGTTGAATTCACTGTTGTTTGCGAAATAATGCTTACCGCACGGAACAGCTTTAAGATAAACATGATCGCTGCCCATCAGGCCACGGACAAAACCGCCTCCGATCTGTGAGATCAGGAAAGGATCTTCGCCGAAGGATTCTCCTGTCCTGCCCCATCTGGGATCTCTTACCGGTTCAACCACCGGAGACCAGAATGTCAGGTTTGCTATCACGGGATTATTAAATGCCCTGGCTTCATCGGCAATTACTGAAGTCTCACGTTCCATAAGTGTCGGATCCCAGGAAGATCCCATTGCTACACTGTTTGGGAATGAAGTTGCCGGTCCGGCATAGGGATTAAACATTGATACTACACCATGAAGAGCTTCACCCCATACGTAGTAAGTATTGACTCCGAGCCGGGGAACAGCAGCCATTGTGTTGCCAAGAAGACTTTGCTTCTCCTCGATTGTGAATTTTGATACAAGGTCTGCTGCCCTCTCTTCAAAAGAGTATCTGGTATCAAGATAAAGAGGCTTCTGGATCTTTCCCTCGCATCCGGAAATAAACACAATTACTGCCAGGTAAAATAGGAACAAAAGCCCTTGTTTGAAAATTCTCTTTTTCATGATATGAACTTTATGTTAAGATAATATGAAGGTTTTTAAAGAAACATTACTTCAGGCCTTTATTGATGATGTGGAAGTAGTCGTATGCAACTTCAAATGGTGTTTCAGGCTGGCTGGCTTGTTGCTGCATACCCGGGAAAGTTCTCATCCTTGCGGGTACGACACCGTCACAGGTTATCAGTCCTGCTTTTACATCCTTTAACATGACGTCGGCCGTACCGATTGCTTTAAAAATCTTGCCATCAGTTGAGCATGATGCAGTGTAAAGGGTACCTTTCTTATCCAGTTTCAATATCAGTGTATTATCGTCCTTAATTATATCAGCCATACTTAGCACAGCTGCAGATGTCTGGTAACCATACTTCTCCACGATAAGCTCCACTGTGCCTGGCTGAACTCCCTGACCGCCCGGTCCGCCGAATCCACCTATACCTCTTCTGCCGCCTGCCCTGTATATCAGTTTTACAAAATTATCATCATCCTGGTATGCCAGGATCCCGCCGTTCTGAGCAAAACCTGATGGTTTTCTTGAGTATACAATCCTCGATTCTAAAGTCCAGTCAGTGTTTGCGTTCTGAAGGAGTATGTTTTCAGCATTATTGTTTGTTGAAACGATATCTCCTTTGTCACTTGTGATTACCAGCGATCCGGGTTTTTTGGCAAGGTTCCAGTGAGCGGGATTTTCTCTTACCCAGCTCCAATGGTTGCCCAGCGAGTTGCCGTCGAATTCATCATTGACAGAATTGGTTCCGAAGTTTATATTGTAGTAATTATTCTCCAGAGTAATATTATCTGTAAGTATTACCACAGCTGTCCCCGGGACACCTCTGGCCTGTTCGACATTAACTGAAATATCGGTACCTGCCGCAGCAGCACTGACAGTAGGGACACCCGAACCAGCCTTCAAAAGATAACTGTAAGCCTTGACAGCAGGACTGAAACCGGTAACATTCTTCCCTTTGACCGTTATTGAAGCCGGCCTCAGATCGGGCATTACCTTCAGAGGATAACTGTCTGACAATGTCTTGCCGTTAACCGTAATATATGCAAATATCGATGCTGTTCCAATCCCCTTTGCTGTTACCAACCCCTTTTCATCCACACTTGCAACTACCGGATTATTGCTCTTGTACGTTACCTTCGCATTCTTAATATTAAAGAAACTGTCATCCGACATCGCTGCCGTGACACTTGTCTGTACTGTATTACCCGGCCTTAATACTACTTTACCGCACTCTGCAACAACAGTCTTCAATACTGCATTATAGGTACCGCTCATCTTAGCCTCTACCTGGCCTCTGATGTCTTTTGATGATGCCCCTATTTCAAAGATGTATTTCCCCTGGTCAAACATTATCCTGTTATTCCTGCTGTCCCAGAACCACAGGTCTGCACAGTCAATATCTATGGACACTGTCTTTGTCTGTCCTGCAGCTATCGTAATTCTCTGGAATCCCTTCAGCCTCTTGATTGGTCTCTCCAGCGATGCAGGACTGTCCGGTGTCCTCACGTATACCTGTACTACTTCATCTCCATCTACGGCCCCGGTATTTTTTACATCGACGCTTACAGCGATCTTGTCATTCGGAGTAATAGCATTATTGCTGATGCTGAAATTACTGTACTCAAACGTGGTATACGAAAGTCCGTATCCGAATTCATACGAAACGTCCTTGGTGAAATACCAGTAGGTCCTTCCGTTCTTTCCCTGTCCGCCTCTCAAAGTATAGTCAGTGATAGCCTGAAGGTCATTCAGTGACTTGTACCATGTGGCATTCAGCTTGCCTCCGGGATTAACGTCGCCGAAAAGTATTTTAGCCATAGCTGTGCCCTGTGCCTGTCCGTTAAATCCGGTCCAGATTATTCCTGCAATATTAGGATTATCCTTGAATTGATCGACTTCCACCATTCCAAGTGATTGCAATACGATAATTGTATTGGGATTGGCAGCCGCAACTGATTTGATCAGTTCATACTGGTTACCCGGTAATTGTATGTTGAATCTGTCAGATTCTTCTCCGGCAGTCCTGTCATCAGTTCCGACAAAAACAAGTGCAACATCAGCGGAAGAAGCAAGAGCCACAGTTTCCTTGTCAATTGCAGCTGCTTCCGGTGTGCGATAGACAAATACAACGGTCTGTGGTCCGGTTACACCAAGAGTATTTAATTTAGCCGGAATAGTCCTCGTTCTTCCGAAACCGCCAAAACCACCAAATCCCCCTGTGCCCTGCTGAGTACCTGTAACTTTTGCAGTTGCAATCAGATTCCCTGTTGATGAGCCCAGTCTTACTTCAATTATTCCTCCATCAGGATTAGCAACATTCAGACTGAATCTTATTGAATCAACATCGGTGATATCAACATTATTATAAGAAGACCAGCTGCCGTCATTAATTCCCCTCATTGTAACATTCTGCCATTGTCTGGCGCCAACAACTATACCCTGTGCGGCAGCATCAAATTTGGATGCGTCATGATCTTTGACCGTACCATCTTTCTTTACAGTGGAAAATCTGATCAGAGTGAAGAATTCGCTGGTTCTGGCAGTATTAGCACCAGTACTGGACACAACTTCTGTTTTAAGCTTATTCTGTTCAATATAATTTTTGATTCCGGCAAGAGGAGTGACCCTTAATGATTGCTCAGGCATTCCTGAATATGGTCCGAGTTCCACTCTTTCAGCCTGGGGTCCGATTATGGCAATTTTCTTCAATGCATCTGCTTTTAACGGAAGAGCTTTTCTGCCGGTTTTAGCAACTATATTATTCTTTAAAAGAACAGGGGTTTTTGTAGCGACTTCAATTGCCAGTTCATTATGTGCAGGATCGTTGATAATACTTGGCCTTATTCCTGCATAGGGAACTTTGCTTTTTGGATCAAATTCACCTAATCTCATTCTGACTGTGAACATATTTGTAAGGGCGAGATCCATATCAGCCTCGGTAATCAGACCCTGTTTTATTGCTTCGAGGGCACTTGTCTGGTATACGCTGCCGCAATCAGTGTCGACTCCTGATTTAAGGCCCATTGCTGCTGCTTCAGGGTTACTTTTTGCGTAGTTGTGGCCGGTGAAGATGTCAGATATTGCGCCACAGTCTCCTGTTATATAACCATCAAGTCCGTATGTCTTTCTGGCTATTGTATCTACAAGATATTTATCAGCCGACATAGGTACTCCGTTCACCGCATTATAACAGGTCATAATTGACGGAAGCTTATCCTTTTCGATAAGTGTTTTGTAAGGGAACAGATAAAATTCCCTCATGTCCCTGTTATCCATATCCGAGCTTCCTGTATGACGATTGAATTCGGAGTTATTTGCAAAGTAATGTTTCCCGCACGGTACGGCTTTCAGGTAAACCGGATCATCCCCCATCAGACCCTGTATAAAACCTCTTCCAATCTGTGAAACCAGGAAAGGATCTTCTCCGAATGATTCTCCTGTTCTTCCCCATCTTGGATCCCTGACGGGTTCAACGACTGGTGACCAGTAGGTAAGGGTGTAAATGACATCGTAATTAAAGCCTCTGGCTTCGTCTGCAATGACAGAAGTTTCCCGCTTCATCAATTCCGGATCCCATGAAGATCCGAGAGCAACACTGTTTGGAAATGAAGTAGCCGTCCTTCCGCTGATAAAAGTCCTGCCTAGCACGCCGTGAAGTGCTTCACCCCACACATCATAGGGATTAATCCCGAGCCGGGGAACAGCAGGCATAGTGTTTCCGAGAAGACTCTGTTTTTCCTCCGGAGTCATTCTTGAAATAAGGTCAGCAGCTCTCTCCTGAAAAGAATAAGCGGTATTCAGGTAAATAGGTTTTTTGGAATTCTCACTGCCCGGCATGAAAGCCATTATGGCAAAACATGAAAGAATCAATAAACAAATTCTCAAAGATTTTATTTTCATTTCAGGTTAATTAAGAGGTTAAACATCAGCAATTTATGGTTAAGATTATTTATTTTAAAGATTAATAGTGTAAAAAATACATTTAATAATCCTGGAATTCTGCATTTGTGGCCTGTGCTTTTATAATCTCAGCAAACTTACGCGGATTCAGGTCTATCCTTGATGTAACCAACTCAGGCAGGTTGTATGATTTCATAATTTTAAAATAGTGTTCGTTATTTTTCTGAGGTAGTACGAATGGCTTATGCATCCGTCCTGATGTATCAAAATACGTAAAATAAGGCCGTGTGTATAGCAATCCGTCATCGCGCCGGCTGCTGAATACTATCCACCTTCCGGTGGAGGACCATGTGTGAAAGCTTTCAGATTTATTACTGTTAATATCGGGTCTGGTCACAGTACCGGTATTTAAGTCAAGCAGATACAGATCACTTTCGGGATGCCATATAGTCAGATTGCCATGTTCGGATTTACAGAAAAGAATGTACCTGCCGTCAGGAGATATCCTTGGAAGAGAAATACTGCATACCGTATCTGATACTGTAAGCACAGTGTCGACTGCTCCAAAACTTCGGCTCTCCTGATCAAATGCTATACGGAGCAGGTCGTACCGGATCTTGCTGTGCACATCCATGAAACTGTTGTAATCAGGCTGCTTCAGGACATTTTTAATTGCACAGCAATAATACAGGTAACGTCCATCAGGCGACCAGGCGGGGAATGTTTCAAGACGATCAGGATCCGATAAAGCATCGCAGCTTGTTATGACATTTTTGTTTACATCATAAAGGATTATATTGGAAAGTGTATCATAAACCTCTACCGTTCTTCCGGGTATTGCATGATAACTTTGCACGATATTATTTACCGAGAAAGCAATATAGTTACCGGAAGGATGCCAGGCAGGATACATGCCGTTAGCAATTGTTTTGCTGGTTCTGGTATTTATTTTAGAGAGTTTGTCATCGCGATAAATGACTGTTCCTGCGTGTTCACTCCTCATATGGAACATCATGGTTTCACTGCTGTTCCGGCAGAATGTATGGCAGTTCACACAGTTGCCGTCACTCACCCTGTTAAGCATAAGTGGTGTCACCCTGTAATTTTCAAGATTTCTCTGATATATTCCCATCACGTTCCAGGTCTCAAATTCCGGATCAATTAATCTGTATACCAGGTATTTATCAATAGAATCGCGTACAACATAATTAGTTATTGTATTGAATTTTAACCATTTCCCGGATTTCTTCACCACAATATCCACATATAACTCCCCTGAAACTGAACCAGATAAAAGTGTGTGCCATTTATTCTCAGGTATATTTATATTGCCATCCCCTGAACTGACAATAAAATCAACTCCATTTGAATTATAAAATCTGGCAAGGAATTTATCAGCGGCTTCATTTACCATGAAATTCAGAGGAGCAATATTTGGCGGAATTGTAACTGATGTATAATCAGGATTTAAAACTGCATCCCGATTTAATTCATCATAAGCAGGCATTTTTTTATCACAACCTGTTGTAGTAATAAAAATGATAACACAAAACAGGAGAAGCTTTGCAATCCTTGCCGTTGTTAGTCTCTTCGTTGTCATCATAGTCAGTTGCTTGGGAATTGCAGGTAATACCAGTAAGTTTTTCCGTATTTTTTACCCAGCTCAGATGCAGCAGTCTTTCGGTCGTTTCTGTATGCAGTGTAAGCCGTGGCATAATCATTAAACCTGTTTATAGTTATCTGCCTTAAGGAATAACCTTCAGGAACCAGATTCTTGTTTTCATAAAAATTATAAAAGATCAATGCTTCCTCAATATGTAAAGGCATACTTTTATAGCCGTAATATTTCATATTTTGAACAGCATTGGCAAAACCATCAAGGTTCCTGTCGAGAAGCAGCGAAGCCAGCAGATATTCGTAGGCCATTTTATTTTCAGGATGGTTCTCCAGAAGATCCTGCAGATTCAATCCGTTTACCGCTGAAAAGAAATTGGTGCTGACAAGCAAATCAAGGTATTCGGATAGTTCAGGATCATTTCTCATAAGTTCCGGATCAGACAGATATCTCATATGTTGCTGTGCCCATTGCCTGTAAAACAATGTTCTGTCCAGCAGACTTAAATATTTTAGCGCGATGTCGTAATTTCCATTTACAGTACACCCGATGGCTAATTTCTTCAGGGAACGAGGATTCATTCCTTTTGCGACCAGAGCTTCAAAAGCCCAATGGATTGATTCATTATTATATGCCAACTGAGAAAAAACTTCTCCTCCGAAGAAGAGATTTAAATTACGCTGCCATTTCAGCCTTAATCCCTGCGAACCGATCTGAGGATAATGGAACATCCTGTCCATCAGTTTCCCTGACTTGTATAAAGCAAGGTTGGTATAATAAATTACGAGTGTATTATATCCCGGGTACCGACCTGACAGTTTAAGAAGCTTATCCCATTCAGCCCGTTGAGCATAATGATCAACACCCAGCATCATATCTGCCATTTTATTATAGGCATGCTTATAAACCACAACAATCATCAATACAATTATCACCATACCTGCTGTGATATTTACGATGTTCCAGGGTAATAGCTGGTTTTTAAGGGAATCAAGCTTTCCGAGAAAGAAACCTGTTATTACCATTAATGGTGTCCATGCAAAAAACATGATCTGTGTATATCGGAATACTGAAGGCAACTCCGTAATGACGGGAAAGGTATAGATTTTGTCAGGCTGGATATAATAGATCACACTGGCACATAAATAAGGAACCAGTATTCCGGTTATGGCAAATAACACAACAATAATATACCTTTTTTTCTCATCCCTGAAAAACAATTCGTGCAATATACATAATAATATCACCGGAACAGAAAAGCCTCCTGCAAGTATGTATAGAACGGGCCAGCCCGTAAAAAAGAGAATATAGCGATTTGCAGTCTTCATTACCGTAATATATATAGCAAAAAAAGATAAAAGCAATAAGAAGCCTACAGCCTGGTTAAATGTGAATAATTCGCTGCTCTGTAATATTGCCAGAAGCCACACGGGAACAAAAGATACAATTATATTATTCAGATTGTGTCTTTTATATATGTAAAAAGAAAGCACAAAAACTGCAATTGCATTCAGCGTATAGATAAAAGCTCCGAGCCATGATGAATAAAAAAACTGGGTGAAAAAGCTGCCTGAATAATCTGTTAAACCTCCGGGTAAGGCAAACTTTTCTTTCAGAAAATCCAGGCTCCAGATAAATAGCTGGTTTTGTTCAAGATAATGGATATGATGCGGATTTAATAAAGCAAAATACAGGAAGTAAATAACAAAGAGTATACCTGTTAGAATATATTTGATATTCCTGCTTTTTACCTGTCGCATCATCAGTGATTATTTCATCAAAATTAATTAAATAGTTGAAGCTGCGGAGCCAAAAACCGTTAATTAACCTTAAAGATAAAGTCTATAAAAATTAGGGCCATAAAAGGAGATCTTCTATGGCCCTAAATAAATCAGATGACCACTTTCAGATCATCAATATCCATAGTTTTGTTTTAGATTCGGATTCCTGTCTATTGCAGCCTGCGGGATCGGATTGAAATACATTTTCTGCGTAAACGTATGCGGATGGTTGAGTGAGATCTTCGTATATGTCCATACTCCGCTGTTATCGGCAGGAACAGTATTCTGGATTTCCATTCCGTGCAGGTCTTTGTTCATTTCGACCATTGCATCCTTCCAGCGCCACAGATCGTACAGCCTGTGACCTTCATACACAAGCTCGATCCTTCTTTCACGTTTAATGGCAGCCCGCATTTCAGCCTGTGTAAGACCTGCGGGAAGAGCCGGAAGATCTGTCCCTACACGCTGTCTGACAGCATCAATTGCTTCATAAACAGATGCGTCAGGTCCTACAGCTTCATTCTGAGCTTCTGCATAGTTCAGCAGGACTTCTGCATAGCGGTAATATACATAATTCCTGCCATCAAGGTTACCTCCTCTCGGGTGAGCGTTATCAAGTCTCTTCTTGAAATAATAACCGGTATTACCTACATCATCGCCACCGTAGTCAATCTGGTTCTTTGAAGGATGAACCTTATCGATACGTGTATAGATAACATCGGCGACCGACATCCAGTCCTGCTTGTAGGTTGCACCATCGTAAACTATAAAATCGTAAAACCTTTTTTCGCGACCTACATAAGGATTCTGCTCATCAAATCCTGATGCTGCGTTAACAGTTCCGTCAGCATTATAAGGTGACAAACCATTTGCCATCTGGTACTCATCAACAAGCTCCTGGGTAGGACAGTAGTTACCCCATGTGTAGTATGTTCCAAGTATCCATACCGGGCCTCCGTATGTATCGAAGGACTGTGCCATGGTATTGGTAACATGCTGCCTGTCCCAGATAACCTCAGAATTGTACTCATTGGCTTCGTGCCAGAACTGAGTCATTGGTGAGAACAGTTTGTATGTTCCGGTTCCCTTGTGCCCGTAGGTGTCAATGAACTGCTTATTGGTAGCAGCTGCATCAGCCCAGCGGGATAATTGATAATCTGCAAAAGACTGAAGGTTATCAGCGGAACGAGGAACCGCCGGATCATTGGAATTATATGCCGGGCTTGCTGCAAACAGCTGAAGCCACCCTTTGAGGCAGAGTGCTGCGCCAAGGGTTGCTCTTCCTGCATTAGAATTACCATTGTTGTATTTAACAGCCAGGTAGCCGTTGTTAACTATCGAGGTCAGCTCATCGATGAGAAAATTAAAGGTCTCCTCAAATGTGCTTCTCGGCAGCTCCATTTCGGCTTCGGTATCTGTATTCCTGTCCTGGGGCTCTTTGACCAGCGCAAGGCCTCCAAGTTTCATAAATATTTCACTGCAGAAATATGCCCTGAGGAATCTTGCCTCATCCATACGTTGATTGTACCAGGTATCTGAGTATTTTTCCTTGTTCTCAGTTATTTTGGCCATGAATGTATTGAGCCTCCTGACCGTAGTATAAATGGTTTGCCAGCCTACATTAGATGAAGGTCCTGTCGTTCCAAACCATACTGAGCCACCGGCGCCGCCTGCAGGATCAACTATTCCTTTCTTCCAGTTATAGGAAGTATAGTAGAAGCCTGCATCATTGTCGGATGTAAAGTTATCGATATTGTCAGGCTGATTCCCCTTTGCTTCAAGCTCTCTGTAACAGCCATTCAGATAGATATCTGCGTTACCTTCAGAAGCCCACATTGTAGCGTCAGTCAGGGTCGATTTGCTCGTTGTTTCCAGGAAATCTTCCTGTTCACAGGAAACAGCTAAAATGAGCAATATTCCTATAAATGCAATGTTCCTGATTATATTATATTTTATCATAGCTATAATTTTTTAAATGTGACTACTAGAAGGTTACATTTGCACCGATAGTGTATGACTTCATCGTAGGATAGAAAGTCCCGTCAGTCTGATAAGTGGAACTTTCAGGATCCATAAACTTAAGTCCGCTGATCGTAAACAGATTCTGGCTTGCAAGATAAACCCTGACACTTTTGATCTTTATTTTCTGCAATATCGTAGCAGGGATTGTGTAGCCAAACTGAGCATTCTTCAATCTCAGGTATGAAGCGTTTCTCAGCCAGAAATCACTTACCTGTTGCATATTAGCAACCGGGCTCGGCCAGCAGATCGGGTATTTGGCATCCTGATTATCCGGTGTCCAGTGGTCGTTGTAGTATTCATAATCGGCATTACTGTTGTTATTAAGGAACGGGAATGTCATAAAGTTCTGGGTATTATATGACATCATCCCTGCTCCCTGGAAGAACAGACTGAGATCAAATCCTTTCCAGTTGGAGGATCCGGATAATCCGAATACCATCAGCGGATAATTCTGAGGATAGCCGATCATGCATTCGTCATTGCTGTCGATTTTGCCGTCAGGTATACCGTCCGGGCCGCTGACATCTTCGTATTTGATATCGCCCGGATGAAGTACACCCCACTGGGTAATATTGTAACCATCATTGCTGTCGATTATGTTATCACCGTTTGTGTCTTCAGATGTTGAGAAAAAGCCGAGAGTTTTATAACCAAAGACAGCTCCGTAAGGTCTTCCTGTACGCCTGCGGTTAGGATTATCGTAGGTGGCTGCGGTTTCGAATGTTTCAACCATCTTATTCCTGGCAATACTGATATTCCCGCTTACGTTGATACTGAGACCATTCTGGAATTCCTTCCTGGAACCAAGGGTCAGTTCAAAACCGTAGTTGTCCATCTTGCCTGCATTCTCCTGTGCCAGATTCAAACCATACTCATAAGGTACGGTAATAGCCGGGCTTAACAGCATACCTGATCTCTTTTCATAGAAGAAGTCTGTTTCAATGGTTACTAAATCCCTCCACAAAGAAGCTTCAAAACCGACGTCAGATTTCTGAGATACTTCCCATGTGATATTCGGATTATTTTCTGTACTTACATAAGCACGCTGAACCATTGCCCCGGATCCAAAAGCATAGGCGTTTCCCTCAAGAGTATAACCGGAAAGATACTGGTACGGATTACCTGCCAGGTTACCTGTTTTACCCCACGATGCCCTCAGTTTCAGGTTGGTGAGGAAGCTGATACCCTTCATGAAGCTTTCTTCCGATATTCTCCATCCGGCCGAGAAGGCCGGGAAATACCCCCATCTCTTACCGGGAGCAAAATAGTAGTGTCCGTCATAACGTCCGGCTGCTTCAATCATATACTTGTCATCATAATTCCAACCGAACCTGTAAACGTACCCTATCTGTGCGTTCACCGATGAGGAACCTGCATTATTGAAATCATTTTTGTTGGAGCTTCCAAGGTTCAGCTCATCAATAGTTACAGCAAAATTATCCCTGCGAGCTTCCAGATAGTCATAATCACCATTCCTGGCTTCCGCAACCACAAGACCTGTGATAGTATGCTTGCCGAATGTGTTCATGTAATTGATGTAAGCCTGGTAGGTATAAGTCCTCCATCTTGAATCCCGCTGAGTCAGGTATGTATATGCCGGAACGTTACCTTCCTGTGTGGATATCGATTTTGACCAGGTACGCGGAGTTGCATTAACGTCGTCGAGAATATAATAATAGAAAGGTGTATGCCATCCTTTCATATATAACAATCTCGCATCATAACTGAATACTCCTTTAACGCTTAAGCCTTTAATGAAAGGCAGTTTCTGTTCAACAGCCAGTGATGTCAGGATAGTATTATTGTCGTCATACCTGTAACCGTCACCTTTGAGCACTGCAACAGGTGAGTTACCTGCAAACTGGCCCCACAGCTCGTTCGAATACCAGATTGATTCTGTCGGAATGAACTTGTAACCGTTCCTGAAAAGCTGGTTTGATGAAGATGCAACATCAAGGTCGTTTGTCTTTTCATATGTTCCAAGAAAAGATGTAGTTACCGTTGTTGTATTCGTAACCTTTGATTCAAGGTTCAGACTAAAGTTATACCTGTTATAATTAACCTTTTCAAACATACCGTCTTGCCCGAAGTATCCGAGACCTGCAAAATATTTCAACCTTTCGGAACCTCCGGAGACCTGAAAGTCGTGTTTCCGGATCGGAATGTAGAAATCGACAAGTTCTTCGGTATTGCTGTCAGGGTATTTGTCAGGATCACTGGCATGCAGGTTTGCATAATCTGCAATCATTGCCGGATCAAACTGTAACACAGCGGTAGGATTAGTGTTGAGAACGGCTTCATTACGAAGTTTCATATAATCAACCGCATCCAGCAAATGCGGATAGTATGTGGGTGTCTGCCAGCCATAGTAAGTATTGAATGTCAGTGTTGGTTTACCTTCAGCTCCCGATTTGGTTTTGATCAGAATAACACCATTAGCACCTGACATCCCGTAAATAGCGACCGCAGCGGCATCTTTAAGTACTGTAATAGATTCAATTGTTGAAGGATCAATCTGGTTCAGATTACTTACAAGAACATATCTTGTACCGTTCCACTCAGCACGGCTTCTTACAATACCGTCGATAACAACAAGTGGAACACCTGAACCTGTAGTAGCAACGCCTCTGACATAGATCTCGACGTTATCCGAACCAGGCTCTCCACCTTGCTGTCTGGTAATTATACCAGAAATCTGTCCTGCCATTGCGTTAGTAGCATTTGCTACCGGAATTTTAGCAATTGCATCACCTTTAACAGAGCTTATAGAACCTGTAATAGAAGCTCTTTTCTGAGTTCCATAACCGACTACAACAACTTCCTGGATACTTTCGATCGCGGGAACAAGGCTGATGTCGATGGATGTCCTTCCCTCCAGTGCCACCTGCTGGGTAACATAACCGATGAAGGAGACAGTGATACTGGCATTAGGGTCAGGAACATCAAGCTCGAATTTTCCGTTGGCATCGGTCAGAGCACCAAGAGTAGTCCCTGTTATCAAGACCGTTGCCCCTGCAAGCGGTTCACCCTGATCACCTAAAACAGTACCGGTTATCCTCCTCTGCTGTAACTCTGCATCCGTATTATTTGTTGTTAAACCGGTTATTACGGCGAGAGGACCGGTATTGTTCACAGTCATATCCTGTGCATATACTTTGCTCTGGAAGAAACTAATTGCCCCGCCCAGTGCAAGTAGAATAAAAAACCTGGAAATTCTAATTAATTTCCCCGGACCAGACTTTGAATCTGTCCGTAGCAAGAGTTTAGTTTTTTTCATAATCTAGTTTTAGGTTAACTATTTAGCTGTCTTAATTAATCCTTCTGTTAGTGTAAGAGTGTTAAAATTAAAGAAGGAACGTAACAATGGAAAATTAAGGTTCCATCAGCAATGTTTCATAGGCAAAGGTTTTAAGGTTAGTGTAACAAAATTTCAGGTTTATCAGTGTCAAATTAGTCTCAAATCAGGTGAACAGATAATTAGTTGGTCATCTAATTTAAAAGTTCCTGATATTAAAAGCAAATTTTTTTTAAGATCAAAGCAGAATATATTGAATTCTGGAAGTCAGTGATTGAATTTTAAAAGTTAGTGAAAGAATATTACTATTAACAGACCTATGAATTCTGACGAGAATCCGAAAAAGCCGAATTCACTGATCCGGGGATGTGAGTTTTATGGCTTCCTGTGTTTAAATATTTCGGCACCCATTTCATAACCGGCAGAACCAGGGATAACATGCAGATAATCCAAAGGTAACGGTTCCTGATAATTTCAGCAGCTTTATTTATTGAAAAGACCGGAGCTTCTTTTGTGCCTGGATTATTATCATCCCCGGTATTACTGTCAACATATACAGCTTGTTCAGTAACCGCTTTCTCCTGAGATGCATTAAATACTTTTTTCTCCATTTTATTCAAGAAAATATATGGATTTGAAAACAGATATGGCTTGTCCTTTATTGAATCAAGCCAGCTGATTGCTGCCGGATCAGGGAGATGCATGGCTATATTGTGCGTCGCGCTGATAAATTCCCCGGCAAAATGTGCATTTTCTGCTTTTGCGAAATCTTCATTAAGAAAAGCTATGTCGATCTTCAACTCACTCAACCTTATACCGGAATATTTCTCAAGTTGGAAAGGATCGGTGTCTCCTGTGTGAAAAACAGCCTTACCGTTTACGGATATAAGAAAAGCCAGATTCTGTGTCTCTCTATACTTTTCTCCGGGATGTGGCAGTCTGCATGCATGTACCCCGGTGTTACCAATCTGAAAATACATTGATGTGTAAATGTCAGGATTACAACCAATTATCCGGGACCTGATGTTGTTATATACATTTCTGTTTTTTTTCAGACTGTCTATTACCTGGGCCGGACATAATAACCTGGCAGACGGATTATTCATCATGCAATTCATAACCATTTCACTGTCAAAATGATCTTCATGTGCATGAGAAACTAATATCAGGTTTATGTTATCAAACGGATATTTATTTGATACCAGAAGTTTTTGTGTACTTGTATCTGGTGTGGGATAATGATTATGGCCAAGCTTAAATAATCCGTCAACGATAATCTTTTGGCCATCTATTTCTATTAAAAATCCACAGTTTGCTATATAAGTAACAGAAATGGAATCATTTCCAGAAAGTATTCTGCTATTTATCAGAATGAATATGAAAACTAATTTAGCCCTCCCGGACAACCATTGTTGCAAAATCATTGAATGTATCTGGTTAACGAATAAATTTCTTTGCCCAGTTAACGAAATGAGTGATATTAGGTGTATCAGTATGGCCGCCGTCATGCTGACGCCACGCAAGTTCACCGTCGAGCATGTTCACATTGACAGCAGGCATCATCTCTTTCATATAGTCGTTTGATACACCAAGATCCTTTGCGCCAAGAAGTTTGAAGACGGGACCGGCTGCTATTGCAGCCATATAGCTTCCCTGGTGGTCAAGCCATTTTGCATCACCCTTTTCAGGAATGCCATAGCTGATGAAGACCAGTCTGGGAGCACACATTGCGATCAGTTCATGAGAGTCTACAGGAAGGTGACTGGCATTCATGCTTCCGAAAGACGCTTCTGCTGCACCATATTTCAAATAATTGCCTGCCATCCAGTGGTACTCCCCGGAACCTGTAAGATTCTCGACTGCCTCACCAAAAACCCGGCGATGCAGGGTTGCGCCTCCTTTGCCTGAAGATCCGACCAGCACCATGAAAAAACGTGGCTCGAATGCCATTGTGACCAGGGCTGCTTTTCCATACCGGGAAACACCTTCAATGCCCACATGTTTTGAGTCCACAAGAGGATCTGTTTCAAGATAATCGAGTCCGCGCGCCGCACCCCATGCCCATGCACGAAGAGAACCCCAGTCGTCAGGTTTCCGGGGTTGTCCTTTATTAACCAACCCGATAATTCCGCGGGTAAGGCCGGCACCATTATCTGCCTGAATGCTTGAGGGATCAATCGTCGCATATCCCCAGCCTGCTGCAAGGAGTTGTTGATTTGAGGGAATTTCACCACTCTGTCCGCCACCGCCAAACGGGAATTGTGGAGTGGAGCGTACCAGCGGACTATAAGCGGGATACTTGTCAAGAATTGTTTTGATTTCCGGATCATGTGAAAGAAGCTCACGAAATGCAGCATTAAGTTTTTCCAGGTCATCAGGACCTGGCTGAACCGGAGCAGGAAGTGCTGAGAACCCGAACATCATTAATACCGGAACAGGTCCCTCTGCATTGGCAGGTGTGACAACGGTCATCTTAATGTTGACATCAATCAGCGGGTATGCTGAATTATCAACATGTCCGACAAGCTGCCTGGCAATTACAGGGTATCTGCCCACGAACTCTCTTTCCTGTATTTCTACTTTCCAGGTTACGGGCGGGATATTTTTTGGCAGACGCCCGTAGACCTCGCGTTCCATATCTTCCACAATTTCCGGCAGCCGCTGTTTCCACCATTGTTCAGGAGTTGTAACCTTACTGCCGTTCTTAAGCAGCAGCACATCCGGGAGCTCCGGATACGGATTTGCGGTTGGAGCATCATAATTTGCGTGGTTGGGATCAGACTCATTTCCACTTGGTCCTGGTCTTAAAATCTTTATTCCAAGCTGATCCATCATATTTTGATGGTCCTGTTGAGTAGTAAAAGTCACCGGCTGTTTATATTTTCCAGAGGAAATCTGAGCAACTGCGTGACCTGATAACAAGATAAATAACAGAATAAGAAACCTTTTCATTGGAATTAAATTTTGTAGTGAAGGTATTAATTTCGTTTCAAAAGGAGAAATGGACGATCCGTAAAATAATGTTGAAGTTTGCTTAGCACAGGATGAACAGGAAAACAGATGATCGTTATTTTAAACTTTTTCTTCCTTCGGAGTGAAATATAAAGCTTAACTTTATAATCTGAAAAATCCATTAAAATGAAAACCAGATTATTCCTACTGTTAATTTTATCTTTTATTGTATTTTTTGATGTTTCTGCTCAGAAAACCAATAAAAAAATTACAATAACCGGAAGAGTTACTGATCTTTACAGCAGCCCGGTTTACGGAGCCCTTATAATGATTGACGGGAAAACCACCTCGGCAAAAACAAATGATAAAGGATTTTACAAAATAAAAGTTAAACCGTCAGCATCGCAGATAGGTGTTTTCACAACTACCCTGGGAATAAAAGAAGTACCTATCAATGTCAGGTCAGTAGTAAATTTCAATCTCGACCAGGTAAATACTGTCTTCCAGGGTAAAGAAACCAGTAGTGTCAGTGATGAGGTGGTTAATGAAGGTTACAGCTTTGCCAAAAAAGGAAGTATAACGAAACCTGTTTCCAAGACTGATGTGAGCGGCAAGGAATATTCCTCTTTTTCTTCAATTTATGATGTCCTGAGGACTCTTCCGGATGTTAATGTGTCGGGTAGCAGTGTCACTGTCAGAGGAGTAGGGACGACAGGAAATTCATCTCCTTTATTTGTTGTCAATGGAGTAACTGTGAGTTCTATAAACACAATTAATCCATCGATGGTTAAATCAATTGAAGTACTCAAGGGCTCAGCTGCTTCAATCTATGGAGTGCAGGGGGCAAACGGCGTAATACTTATCCAGCTTAAATAAAAACAGGGATTATGTCCGGCAATGGTCGCCTTATCCCCCCGACTTCGCCAACCGAAGTCCGGATTTATCCGGACGAAGGAGGGCTTTTTCATTCTGTTTTCTCACTATCACACTAAGTCACTTGTCAGTATAACGGGCATTCTTCTACCCCAGCAACTTCTTTACAATTACCGATATTTCTCTACCATCAGCTTTTCCTGCCAGCTCTTTTGTGGCAGCACCCATGACCTTCCCCATGTCGGAAGGTGATTTAGCCCCGGTTTTTTCAATTATGGCCTTAAGAACTGTTTCAAGCTCGGCTTCGCTCATCTTCGCAGGAAGGTATTTCTCAAGTACATTTGCTTCCGCGATTTCCTTATCACACAGATCCATCCGGTTGTTTGCTTTATAGATATCTGCAGATTCCCTTCTCTGCTTTACAAGCTTCTGAATGATCTTTAGCTCTTAATCTGAACTTAGAACTGCTTCAGAGCCTTTTTCAGATTTTGCGAGCAGAAATGCTGTTTTTGCAGCTCTGATCGCTTCAAGAGCAACCTTGTCGCCCCCTTTCATTGCTGCAATGATGTCAGCGGAAATTTTTTCTGTAAGTGACATAATTGATGTATTAAGTTATTCTATTGTCGTTTGAAAAGCATTATAAAGATAGATGATTAAGTTCAAAATTTAAAAGTGAATAGAGGTACTTGCCGTTCAACAGGTCATTTTTTATTCAGGGCAGGGTCGATTCAGGTACGCCAGAAATGGATATCGTCATCCATTGTCAAATAAAAATATTAACATATTTTTGTATTGATCAGGATGATCAGACCTTATAGTAATTGAATGAAAATTTACATCCAGAATATGGTTTGCATCCGGTGCAAGATAGGTTGTGAGAGAGTTTTCTTCTGCAGGTTCCAGGAATTTTGCCCAGGCCTTTATCTTCATCACATCAACTATCCAGTAGATCAGAATGAATAACAGGAAGCTTATGCCTGAACAGATCATGCCCCAGCTGGGTGTTGCCTCTATCTTTGATATTATAAACCAGTTCCGCAGAAAAAATCCGGCAGCAAGGCAGAAAAGCCCCGATCCGATAAAGATCAGCAGGACTTTCCTGAATTCTGCCATCAGTATCTTTTTGATGATAATACCTGCAAGCAGTCCGGTAAGTACAATTAATGGATTATTCCCCTGGATAATTATTCCCAGAAAAGGTTTTACCGGATCAAGGAATTCAAGGAGATCCTTGTTGGACAGAATATTCAGAATTAGAAAAAACAAAGTGACTAGCGCTGTTTTCAATATTGAATCACGGCAAAGCACATAAGCAAAAGCAGATACAAGGTATGCCCAGCCGATAAGTCCCAGTATGCCCCACCATCCTGTTATGAGTGAACCGTTGTTTTCAGGCTGTCCGGATCTGAACTTAAAGATCAAAACAATGAATATTGCAATAGCAGCCATTTTGAATCCTGTTACTGTATAAATTCTGCTTTCCTTGTCACGGTAATCGTTCCAGAACAGGAACACTGCGATATACATCAGAAGGGCCCACAGGTTTTTGCCCATGCCTGTAAGTTCAGGATCAACCCTTCCTGTATTTAGCATAAGCACTCCTATGATAATAAGGCTGAGGGATCTGGTTATAATATGTCTGCTGATCTCAAATAAAGAGTGACCCGCTGAGAATCTTTTCGAGAATGAGAAAGGGATAGCCATCCCGACAATAAATAGAAATCCCGGGAATACCCAGTCGGCCAGTCCCATACCATCGTAATCAGCTTCCATATGACCGAGCCATGAAGGAGCAACCTGCATGTTGAGGTCATTGACAAAAAGCATCAGCAGCAGGGTGAGCCCGCGCATTATATCTATAGAGTAGATCCGGTTATAGTTGGACATGGTTCAGGTTGTTTATAATGTAAAGATTATAAAATTTTATTAATTTTGCCTGCCAGTTCAGTTATCGGGGTGTAGCGCAGTTGGTAGCGTACTACGTTCGGGACGTAGGGGCCGGAAGTTCGAGTCTTCTCACCCCGACAAAAGAAAAAGTCTAGCACGGAAGTGCTGGGCTTTTTTGTTACACTATAGTTAACTCAGTGATGGAGTCCTCTGTGTTTTCCAGCTCCTTCTCTTTTCATGCTTCCTGTGAGACCACTTGGCAGGCTTCCTGTCATTATATCTGCTTTTTCCCGGATTATCACTCTTCTCCTGGGCAATCTCCACAACTACTCTTTCATTTTTGAATTTTGAATTATTTAATGCCACAATAAGGTCATCGGCATCACCGGCTTCAACTTCAAAAAAGGAGAAGGACTTTAAAAGATCGATCTTTCCAATAGGTATTTTTCTTCCTCTTGTGCAGGAGTTTACAAGATCAATAAGTTGCTCTTCGTATAAACCGTCAGATTTTCCAAGATTTATGAACAGCCTTTTATAACTGCCGGAATATTGTGCGTGGGAACTTTTTCTGTGGGATCTTTCAAAGCTGTTATCCTTTTCCGGTACAGGATCAATCAGATCTTCACCGTGGCGGTAATCATCCAGAAATCTGTCAAATTCAAGTGAAATCACTCGTTTAAGAAGTTCTTCTCTGTCAAGACCTTCCAGTTTCAGCTTTATTTCAGGCAAAAATTTTTCAATCTCCTGATGATCACTTGCAACAGTTTCAAGTTTACTGACCCAGTTAAATAGTTGTTTTCCGCAGATCTCACTTCCTGTAGGAATGGGAATTGCCTTAAAAGGTTTTTTAACCATTCTTTCAATTTTCTGCAGGTTATTCTTTTCCCTCAGGTGAACCAGTGAAATAGATATTCCTGTTTTCCCGGCTCTTCCCGTACGGCCGCATCTGTGTGTATAAACTTCAGTATCATCAGGCAGACTGAAATTAATAACATGAGTAAGATCTTCAACATCCAGACCGCGTGCAGCAACGTCAGTTGCCACCAGGAGACGGAGATTCTTTAACCTGAATTTCTGCATTACAGTGTCGCGCTGTGCCTGTGACAGATCGCCATGGAGCGCATCAGCATTGTAACCATCATTTATCAACTTTGATGCAACCTCCTGGGTTTCTTTACGGGTGCGGCAAAAGACAATTGCATAAATATCCGGTTCAGAATCAGCAATACGCTTTAGTACTTTGTATTTATCTTTAGCATGTACAATATAATAAGCATGACTCACATTTTCGGCAGATGAGTTTTTTGTTCCGATCGTAATTTCAACCGGATCATTCATGTATTTCCTGGCAATTGACGCAATTTCAGGTGACATGGTTGCTGAGAAAAGAAGCGTTCTTCTTTGTTCGGGAACCTCTTCCAGAATTTCATTTATACTGTCAAGAAATCCCATATTAAGCATTTCGTCAGCTTCATCGAGGATTACTGTGTTGACATTAAATAGTTTCGCTGCTCCCCGGCCGATAAGATCAATAAGTCTGCCTGGAGTTGCCACTATTATATGTGCTCCTTTTTTTAATCCCCTTATCTGATTATCAATACTTGCACCTCCATATACTGCGAGAATTTTCAAACTACCTGTATACCTTGCATAATCAGTAAGGTCCCCTGTGATCTGAATACATAGTTCCCGGGTAGGGCAAAGGATAAGTGCCTGAGTACCGTTTATTTCTGTATCAGTTGCCTGAACCAGGGGCAGGCCAAAGGCTGCAGTCTTTCCTGTTCCCGTTTGTGCGAGAGCAATAATATCACTCTCATCTCCGAGCATAAGGGGAATTACTTTTTTCTGTACCGGCATAGGCTGTTCAAATCCAAGTTCCTGAATTGCCTTCAGAATACCGGGAGTAAATCCCATTTCTTCAAATTTTATCATTATATAATATTATGGTGTGGCTCCGGGAGCGATTGATTTATTATCCCGGCTGAAATGAACTCAAATGCAGACTGGATTAAATGCGTGACAACGCTACGTGGAAATCACTTTGTTAATAAGGGGGCGAAGATAGTCAAATTATCCTGATAATGACACTATTCCTTAAATAGTTTGACCTTCATTGCTGAAGGACCCTTTGTACCTTTGCCAATTTCAAAGTTGACAACATTATTTTCCACGACGGGTTCCAGCAGGTTATTGATATGAAAGAAAATGCTCTGATTCGATTCCAGGTCACGTATGAATCCATATCCTTTTGATTCATTATAGAAAGTAACTACTCCCCTCCGTACGATATCGGCAGCATTTTCGGGTTTGTTCCGGGTTACCTGAAGTTCAATGTTTTCCGCCTTTATGACTGTTTTTCTGGCAGGATCGGGAGGAGTGGGGGAGATCATACCGAATTCATCGACATAAGCGATCATATCATCAAAGCTGTTCTTTCTTCCCTCGGTTTTTTTCTTTGCACGCTTTTGCTCTTTTTCTTTTCTCTTTTTCTCTTTCCTGGTTCTTACTTCCTTTTTACCGTATGTTTCCTGCGATCTGCCCATATATCTGTTTTATCTGTAAAGGTACAACAAAACTACGGGAATTTCACTCTTCTACGATTATTCCATTTACACAAGCAGTTGCTTAACTTTTATGGCAATATCCTTCCCGTCAGCCTTCCCTGCCAGCTCTTTTGTGGCAACTCCCATGACTTTACCCATATCGGCAGGAGTCTTAGCGCCCACTTTTACAATAATATTCTTCAGTGCTTTTTCAAGCTCGGCTTCACTCATTTTTGCAGGAAGATATTTCTCCAGAACTTCAGCTTCGGCGACCTCCTTCTCATATAGATCCGGTCGGTTATTCTCTTTATAAATGGCTGCAGATTCCCTTCTCTGCTTTACCAGCTTCTGAATGATCCTCAGCTCTTCATCGGAACTCAGTACCGCATCAGGACCTCTCTCAGATTTTGCGAGCAGGAAGGCAGTTTTTGCAGCCCTGATTGCCTCAAGAGCAACTTTATCCTTTCCTTTCATGGCGTTCATCAGATCGCCGGCAATCTTTTCAGTAAGTGACATAAGTATTTGAATTTAAGTATATTATTGAACATGCCCCTTACCTCCTCAAGGTGAGACTTAATCGTTTTACCCTTTGCCCTGTGCCCTCTGCCCTGCGCCCTCTGCCCTGCGCCCTTTGCCCTGCACCCTCTGCCCTGCGCCATTACTTCGGTTCCACATGTATGGTAACAGAAAGGTTCTCATAGGTAGCCATCAGTTCATCCTCGATCATGTCGCAGTACTTATGTGCACTTCCAACTGACTCATACTGAGGGATTTCTATATGGATATCAATAAACCTGTAATTCCCGGCCACACGGGTGCGGAGATCATGGTAATTGACTTCCATCTGTCTGAGTTTCTCTTCAAGCTCATTCTTCTCGTCTTCACTCCAGGCTGAATCCAGAAGAGGCCAGAAAGCACGTCTGAGAAGCTCAAAAGACTCTTTAATGATGAAGAGTGCAACCAGGATTGCTATAACAGGATCCAGCCACTTTATATCTGTAATAATAATTAGTGCCAGTCCCAGTGCTACACCGGCTGATGTATAAACATCAGTTTTAAGATGCAGTGCATCAGCCTCGAGAGCCACAGATTTTGTTTGACGGGCAACTTTATAAAGCTTCCTTGAAACAATAATATTGACTATTGCTGAAACCACCATTACCAGTGAGCCGATCCATAATGATTCCAGAACTATCTCTTCACCCAGCAGCTTCTTAACTGCCTCCACCATGATCCATATGGCAGCAACAAAAATGAGCAATGCTTCTATAACTCCCGAAATATTTTCAATTTTGCCATGTCCGTACGGGTGTCTCGAATCAGGGGGATAATCAGATACCTTAACAGCAAAAAAAGCAATAAGTGCAGCGATCAGATCCATTGAGGAATGGATGGCTTCGGAGATGATACTTACAGATCCGCTGATGATGCCCACTACCAGCTTCATGATTATCAAGAGAGTGTTAGAAAGAACCGATAGCCTGGCAATTTTTACTTTAGGATTCATAATGGATCTTATGCTATGGAGTCGTAAAGATAATGAGAAAAGGAGGTAAAAAAGATGAAATTTCAGATATAAATAAGTTCATAACCGGTATTCCCCAGTCCTGTTTCTTCAGCATGTTCCAGTCCGGACTGCCAGAATGTGTCAGGATGAGTAAGTATAAATTTATCCTTGCCCCTGAGATCGCCGTGCTCATGATCCTTGCAGATCTTGCTGCCCGGGAGTGCCGGAGCAGCTTTCACCATATCGGCGCTTGCCTGGTCAAGGGCAACAGGATCAAAGGAGGCAGCCATACCAATATCAGGAACAATCGGGTAATCGTTAACATCCCAGCAATCACAATTAGGAGAAATATTCATTAAGAAGTTTATGTGAAATGAGGGTTTATCCTTGATTGCAGCAAAAGCGTATTCTGATACTTTCTTACATACAGACTCTGAAGAATTCTGCCACACAACTCTTGAAGCATCGTACTGGCAAACAGCTACACATTGTCCGCATCCTGTACATTTATGGTAATCAATATGTGCGATTTTATCCGGCCCGACTTTAATTGCATCATGGGCGCAATATTTTTCACATATTCTGCATCCGGTACAGTTCTCTTCATGGATCTTTGGCGATGATCCTGAATGAAGGAAGAGTTTGCCTCCGACGGAAGCACAACCCATACCCAGGTTCTTTAGTGCTCCTCCGAAGCCGGTCAGTTCATGACCCTTAAAGTGACTCATTGTAATTATTATATCGGCATCGGCAATCGCCGATCCTATTTTAGCTGTTTTACAAAGTTCAAGATCGATTTTGATCTCCCGGTATTCAGTCCCTTTGATACCATCAGCAATAATCACAGGGCAGCCTGTTGCAAGAGGGTTATATCCGTTTTCAAAAGCAGCTTCAAGATGAGAAGGTGCATTTGAACGTTTGCCATAATAAAGTGTATTGCAGTCAGTTAAGAAAGGGATAGCCTCTCTGGATTTAAGTATTTTAACGATATGCGCCGCATAGTTTGGTCTCAGATATGCAAGGTTGCCGGGCTCGCCGAAATGTATCTTTATTGCAGTTATTTTCTTTTGGAAGTCAATTTTATCAATGCCCGCCCTGATCACAAGATTCTCAAGTTTCCTGAGAAGGTTCTGCGATGGCTTTGTCCTTAGGTCGGTGAACCAGACTTTTGATGATTTCATATCTTTGAGATAATGTCGTATACCTTTTCTATCAGCCATTTTGGCGTTGAAGTAGCACCACAGATCCCTGCAGATTTCTTGCCGGTGAACCATGATCTGTCTATCTCATCAGGGGAAGAGACAAAATGAGTATCAGGATTTATGCTCTTGCAGACGGAATAGAGCATTTTCCCATTTGAACTTTCTCTGCCACTTACAAATATCACAACGTCATGCTTTCTGGCAAACGTCTTTAAATGAGGCTCCCTGTTTGAAACCTGTCCGCAAATGGTATTGTGCACATGCAATAATTTGTCAGGATCGCTGATTCCCTTTCTTTTCATCGCGGAGCGCAACAGTTCAATAAAATTATTGTATTCGCTTACACTCATTGTGGTTTGCGCAAAGAGACTTATCGGTTTTTTAATATCTATTTTGCCGAGATCATCCGGTCCGGAGACAAGTATTCCTTCATTTTCTGTCTGTCCCAGCAAACCTACCACCTCAGCGTGACCGGATTTTCCGAAAATTACAATCTGCCCGTTGATCTCTCTGGTCTTGAGCCAGGTATCCTTTATACTTGATTGTAATTTTTTAACTATAGGACAGGTTGCCTCGACAATGGTAATATTGTTCTTTTCGGCTGTCAGGTATGTTTCAGGAGGTTCGCCATGAGCTCTTATAAGCACTTTACAGTTTTTCAGCTTGTTGAATTGTTCATGATCAATTGAAACAAGTCCAAGAGCAGATAAGCGTTCCACCTCCTTATCATTATGTACTATCGGACCAAGCGAAAAGACCTTTTCTCCCCTCAGAAGGGCTTTTTCAGCTACCTCAACAGCATTCTGAACCCCGAAACAAAAACCTGATCTTTTATCAATCTCAGCTACCATTTATTTTTCCCTCAATAATCCGGCGCACCCAGGCCATCTGCTCTTCGACTGTCATCCTGCTGTTATCAAGCACAATAGCGTCTTCGGCTTTCCGTAAAGGACTTATATCCCTGTTCTCATCCGTTATATCCCTGGCAACTATGTTCCTGCGGATCTCATCAAAATCAACTTTAAGGCCTTTGGCTTTCAGTTCATCAAATCTTCTTTTTGCCCTTATGTCAACTGATGCTGTCATAAATATTTTCAGATCAGCATCAGGGAAAACTACTGTTCCTATATCCCTGCCATCCATTACAATACCTTTGTAAACGCCTATCTGCCTTTGCAGCTCCACCATCTGGTAGCGGACTTCAGGTATCTGGCTTATTCTGCTCACATGAGCGGAAACTTCAATGCCCCTGATTTCTCTTTCAACATTTTCCGAGTTCAGAAAAGTCTCATACTCAGCAATATCAGGGTTATATACAAATTCTATATGTATATCCTTGAGTTCTTCAACTATGCCTGTTTCATCAATTGCTCCGCTTCCGATAAATTTCCTTCTTATGCAGTAGAGTGTCACAGCCCTGTACATTGCCCCGCTGTCGATAAAAATATAATTCAGCTCCTTTGCAATAGCCCTTGCAAAAGTGCTTTTCCCGCATGAGGAATACCCGTCAATGGCAATGATCAGTTTCTTTTTCATAATCCTGAGATTACCACCCCCCATCCCCCCTGAAGGGGGGTTAAAACCCGTTTCTAATATTAAGACAGAATGGGTTTATTGCCCCCCTTCAGGGGGGAAAGGGGGTCATAAATTATAAAGTTACTGATTACTGATGTAAAAACAAAACGATTATTCCCGGAACCTGTTATATATACGGTCAGTTTTCAGTATCAGTGATAAATGACTGGAGGATCCTGCAAGATGATAAGCCGCTCTTCCGAATTCTATATTTATATAGGAAGTAGTGATCCCGAATCCCCATGAAAATCCTACTGTCGAAATCCTTGGTTCCACCTGGAGTTCCCGTCTTCTCTGGTAATTGAATCCTGTGCTCAGATAGAAGTTCTTGTGCGGGATGAGCTCAACCCCCACGACAACATGCCTCATCATATTTTCAAGGAATTCAGAGGATTGAAAGAAATTTGTTTTTACTGTAGCTGTGTCATTATATTGATGTGTCAGATCAAATTTTTCAAGATGCTTCAAGGTGAGTGAAAAGCGAAATGGTGCATATGCAAGTTTCTGTGATACACCTGCCTGAATCTCAAACGGCAGTTTCTGACGATCTTCCCCGGCATACTTTGTTACCTGGAGTCCAACATTCCGGAAAACCAGGCCTGCTGAAAAAAGACCTGATCTGTCGTGGTATCCGGCACCAATATCAATTGCAAATCCGAATGAGGTGTATTCTTCAAGATGCGACAATACCGGCTTGAGATTGATTCCAACAGAGAAGAGAGTATCAATTTCCCTCGAATAAATTAACGACAAGGCGTATTCGGATGCCGAAAAGGAACCGGTTATTATGCCTGATGGGTCGGCCGCTATGAACGATCCGTAATTCAGATATGTGAGCCCAGCTCCAAAATTACCGGTACCGGTAAAGGACTGCGAATACATCGCCAGACCATAGTTTACTCCGGCAAAATAATTGACATAGTTCAATGCAATATTCTTATCCATATCTGCATTCAACAGAGCAGGATTATGATATGCAAAATTCAGGTTATCAGTGTAAAGCGATACATTTGAACCGCCGATTGAGGAAATGAGCCCGGAGTGGGTCAGATTCAGGAATTCATAAATATTATCGCCTCCTGTCTGGGCTTTTAAAGCCATAGCAGGCATAATTATCAGCAGAATAAATATGACCCGTTTCCCCATAATTCCAATCATTGTCAAATATAACAGGATTTTAGACAAACGGGGAAATGATCTGAATTAGTATTAATGAGGAGAATATACTCAGGCAAATGAGGTCATGCAGTTTTTCCTGTCAGTACGAGCCCTTCATCAATCTTTTTTTGACGGCCATTCATCTGTGACATGAAAAGTCCTGCAACTACAACTGACATTCCTGTTATATTCTGAAATGTCAGCTTGTCGCCAAGTATAATAAATGAAAAAATGGCAGTAAATATAGGTATACAGTTTGTGAATACATTTGCCCTGGTAATCCCCATATTTCTGACTGAATACGCAAAAAGTATGAATGCTCCGCATGAAGCAAAAACCGATAGTTCCAGAATCGGGATAAAGCTTTTTACCGTAAAGGGAGTATTAATGAAATGCTGAAAATCAGAAATAAGAAAAACCGGCAGGAAAAGCAATGCTCCTATGATATTCTGTATTGTTACAATATACACAGGACTGTATGCACCAACAAGCCTGCTTAAAGTAAGATTATAACCTACTGCTGAAAAGACTGCCAGGAACAAAAGCATTAATCCTTTGATATTAAAGGAGATTGTTCCATCTTTGTTGATGATGAATATTAATATTCCGATAAATGACAGAATAATACCTGCATAATTGATTGCTTTCAGTCTTTCCCTGAAAATTATCCATGCTCCAAGTGTTGCAATCACAGGGATAGTCGAAATGAGAACGGAACCGACAGTGGCTGAAACATATGTAAGCCCGTAACTTTCACCAAGGAAGTATAAAAAAGGTTCAAAAACCGATAAAAGAAGGAACAGCTTCCTGTCCTCCTTTCTTATTTTTATAAAGCCTTTTGTGAAAAGGAGAAATATTGACAGCAGTATCACAGCAACAACAAGCCGGATAAAAACGATTGTCAGAGGCAGATAGATTTCATTGGCTATTTTAAACCAGATAAATGAAAACGACCAGAATATCATAGCCAGAAAGACGGCAATATATTTCCCAATGATTTTATTCAATTGCTTTTGCCGGTTAAATTTTGATACCGGCGCCGCGAATTTAAACTATAAATTTCTAATTCCTTTAATACTCCATGAAAAACTTGTATAAGGAATTCTGCTATTGAAAGGAATAATTCGAATGATAATTAAGGCGGCATGATATGTTGTGCGTAAAAATCAGATATATAGACAGATAACTAGAAAATCTGCTTCGAACTTATTAAAAAAATGATGCATTGATGATTTGAAACTGTACCATAAATTATTATATTAGCTGCCTTAATGACAAACAAGCTGAACCTGTGATTTCAGTAATATATTGAATATTAATGGTAAAATTAAAGATCAGATTAAATGAAGATTCTGGTATGCATAAGTAGTATCCCTGACACAACAACAAAAATAAAATTTGTTGAGGACAACACGAAACTTGATACAACAGACATCCAGTGGGTTATTAATCCCTGGGATGAACTTTCGCTTACCCGTGCACTTGAACTGAAAGATGATGTTTCATCTGGAGTCAAATCAGTAACGGTAGCACATGTCGGATTAGCAGCTTCCGAACTTACGATTCGCAAGGCGCTTGCTATCGGAGCCGATGATGCAATACGTGTTAACACTGAATCTTATGATGCCTATTATGTTGCCGGCCAACTGGCTGAAGTGATCAGGAAAGAACACTTTGATATAATCATGTGCGGAATAGAATCAAGTGATTTTAATGGTTCCCTGGCAGGCGGAATGATTTCTGAGTTTCTTGAAATCCCTTCTGTCTCTGCCGTATCAGGGATAATTGTTGAAAACGGACAGGTGATGATCACCCGCGAAATAGATGGTGGCAAAGAAGTGATTACTGTCCCGGTTCCCTTTGTGGCAATTGTACAGAAAGGAATTGCTAAAGAACCAAGGATTGCTTCTATGCGTGGAATTATGATGGCAAAAACCAAACCTGTCAGACTTTATGAACCTGCTGCAATTGAGCCTCTTACACAGATCGTTGTTTTTGAAAAACCAGCCTCCCATTCTGCCTGTAAGTTTATCGATCCGGAAAATCCAAAGCAGCTTATTGAACTTCTTCAAAACGAAGTAAAAGTCATCTGAAAAACAAATATTCAAAAATAAATTGTTACGATATGTCAGTATTAGTATATACGGAGAATTGGGACGGGAAATTCAAAAAACTCACTTATGAACTGGTTTCATATGCTTTTGGAGTTGCAGAAATGCTCAAAACAGAATTAATAGCTCTTTCGATCGGTAATATGGATAGGAATGAGCTGATGAAGCTTGGTGATTATGGTGCTGGAAAGATTATCAATATAACTAATGACCAGTTATTATCTCTTGATAATCAGGTTTATACCAGTACTATTGCCGAGGTGGCCATGAAAGAAGGAGTTGAAGTGATCGTGATTTCAAATAATAATGCAGGAAAAGCGTTGGCACCCAGATTATCAGTAAGACTTAAAGCTGGCGTTGGATCAGGTGTAAGTAAACTTCCTTTATGTATTAATCCTTTTACAGTTTATAAAAAGACCTATTCAGGAAATGCATATGCACATGTTGTGATAAAATCAAACATTAAGATACTGACCCTGGCACAAAACTCATTTGTTCTTAATGAAACAGCGAATAACTCTTCAATTGAGAACATGAATGTTACTATTGATAGTTCTTCAGTTAAAACTGAAGTGAAAGATGTTCAGAAACAGACTGGGAAGATATTACTGACAGATGCGGAGATTGTCGTATCAGGCGGAAGGGGAATGAAATCACCTGACAACTGGGGCCCTATTGAAGAGCTGGCAGAACTTCTTGGAGCCGCTACTGCCTGCTCTCGTCCGGTTGCTGACGAGGGATGGAGACCAATTGGCGAACATACGGGCCAGACAGGTAAAATAATTGCTCCCAATCTGTACATTGCAGTTGGTATTTCCGGAGCAATCCAGCACCTGGCAGGGATAAGCGGATCTAAATGTATTGTAGCAATAAATACTGATAAGGATGCTCCTATATTTGAGGCTGCAGAATACGGAATCATAGGAGATGCATTCAAAGTATTACCCAAACTGATTGAAGCGGTAAAGGAGATAAAATCCTGATTTGTAAAGTACGAACATGTTTATTCGTAATAATACGAAAAGAACTTGATATGATTCCCAACCTGATCTTTATTTTCATACTATTATTTGCTGCCGGATTATTTTATTTCAAGGTAAGAACAATCGCCAGGGAAATAAAACTTGGTAGACCACTTAAAATCAATGATAATAAGCTTCGAAGGTGGAAACTTATGACAAAAGTTGCCATAGGACAATCAAAAATGGTAACACGTCCCATAGCTGCCATTATGCATATTTTCGTATATGTCGGATTTATCATGGTGAATATCGAAATGCTTGAGATCCTTGTTGACGGGATATCCGGTACACACAGGTTCTTTTCTTTTACAGGCGGTTTGTACCCGGTTTTGATATCCTCATTTGAAATCTTCGGAGTTGCAGTTATAATCGGATGCGTTGTATTTCTTTCAAGGAGGAATATTATCAGGATCAGGAGGTTTTGGAGCAGTGAGATGAAATTATGGCCACGTTCTGATGCCAATATTATACTTGTCACAGAACTTTTCCTTATGAGCGCAATTCTTGTCATGAACGCGAGCGATGGAATTCTTCAGATGCGTCAATATTCTCATTATACGCCTGTTGGATCTTTTCTTCTTAGTGGATTTTTACAGCCATTGTTTTCAGGATTCTCGAATGGAACACTTGTTTTCATGGAGAGATTTTGCTGGTGGTTTCATATTGTTGGTGTGTTTGCATTTCTCAATTATATTCCATATTCAAAACACTTTCATGTTTTTCTCTCATTTCCGAATGTCTATTATTCCAGACTGGATCCTCCAGGAAAGATGGCTCATATGTCTTCAATTACAAAGGAAGTAAAAATGATGCTTTCAGGGGATATTGAAAATAATGTTGCAGGAGGCGATGAAGATCTTGGACAGTTTGGCTCCAGGGATTGCAGGGACTTTACCTGGAAAATCCTTATGGAAGCATATACCTGCACTGAATGCGGCCGGTGCACTTCGAGTTGTCCTGCTAACCTTACCGGTAAAAAATTATCACCGAGAAAAGTAGTTATGGATATGCGCGACAGGCTCGAAAATATTGGTAAGAATGTAAGGAAACATGGGATTGAATTTACCGATGATAAATCATTACTTGATATTGTAACGGCAGAAGAGTTATGGGCCTGTACTACATGCAATGCCTGTACCATCGAATGTCCGGTCAACATTAATCCCGCAGCAATGATAATTGAAATGCGCAGGTACCTTGTAATGGAAAAGGCTGCAGCACCCGCAGAGCTGAATGCGATCTTTTCAAATATCGAAAATAATGGTGCTCCCTGGCAATATTCTAAGGAAGACCGGTTATTATGGTCCAAAGACATGGAAATCAATGTAATTTAATCCTTGGTGCTCTTTGTGAACAATTTTTGTGTCCTTTGTGGTTAAAAAATTATAAAATGGGATCCTTTAAAATTGAAATACCTGTAATGTCTGACCTCTTTGCCAGGGGCGAAAGACCTGAATACCTTTTCTGGGTCGGCTGTGCAGGCGCTTTCGATGACAGATACAAAAAAGTAGTGAGGGCTTTTACTAAAATACTTGCTTATCTTAAAGTGAGTTATGCGGTTCTTGGAAAGGAGGAGACATGTACAGGCGATCCTGCCCGCCGTGCCGGCAACGAAATGCTGTATCAAATGCAGGCTCTTCAGGTAATCGCGACTTTTAAAAAATATGAAGTCACTAAAATTATCGCTATCTGCCCGCACTGCTACAATATTTTTAAGAATGAATATCCCGATCTTGAAGGCAGATATGAAGTAATAAGTTACTTACAGCTTCTTAATAAGTATATTGCAGAGGAGAAATTGAAACTTGATACCGAATCATTTAAAGATGTAACTATAACTTATCACGATCCTTGTTATCTTGGCAGAGGAAATAATATCTATGATGAACCTCGCTCAATTCTGAAAAGGCTTACTGCCGGCTTTGTGGAAATGGATAGAAATAAAAGTTGTGCATTATGTTGTGGAGCTGGCGGAGCACAGATGTTTAAAGAAGCTGAAAAAGGTAACAGGGAAGTCTTTATTGAAAGAACCGAAGATGCTCTTAAAACAGGTGCTGAGATTATTGCTACTGCCTGCCCTTTTTGCATGACAATGCTTACGGATGGTCTAAAGTATAAGAGTAAAGAAGAAGAGATTAAAAACAAAGATATTGCTGAACTTATTTCTGAATCACTCCAATTATAAATTGTTACATATACTAAACTGACGGCAATGGATAAGAAAAAAGTCTTGAAAAGCGGTGAATTTCTTGTAGCTGAAGTTGAACCTGAAGATATCTTCATTCCTGAAGAATTTAACGAGGAACAGAAAATGATAACCCAGACCTGCAGGGATTTTTTAGATGCGGAGGTATATCCTAATCTTGAGGAAACTGAAAAAGGCAACAGGGAACTCATGAAAAGTATACTGAAAAAGGCGGGTGAACTTGGTTTAATGGGTATATCTGTTCCCGAAGAATATGGAGGATTTGAACAATCGTTTGTAACCCAAATGCTTGTTGCTGAAATCACTGGTGCAGGTTATTCATTTTCAGTTGCTTATATGGCCCACTGTGGTATCGGCACACTGCCAGTAGTATATTATGGTAACGAAAACCAGAGACAGCATTATGTCACAAAACTTGCTACAGGGGAACTTCTTGGAGCATATTGTCTTACTGAGCCTGGTGCCGGAAGCGATGCAAATTCAGGAAAAACAAACGCCAGGCTGTCTGAAGATGGAAAACACTACGTCATTAACGGACAAAAAATGTGGATTACCAACGCAGGTTTTGCCGACACTCTGATAGTATTCGCAAAAATTGATACTGACCGTGTTCTGAGCGCTTTTATAATTGAAACAAAATTCCCCGGAGTTGTAATCGGCCCCGATGAGCATAAGATGGGAATTAAAGGATCTTCAACTGCACAAATATACTTCAACGATGTGAAAGTTCCAGTCGAAAATCTTCTGGGTAAGAGAGGAGAGGGCTTCAGGATCGCATTGAGTATCCTTCATATGGGAAGGATTAAACTGGGAGCAAATGTATTAGGTGCTGCAAAAAAAACCATTACTGATTCGGTGAAATATGCCAATGAACGAAAACAATTCGGAGTCCTTATCTCATCTTTTGGTGCCATCAAACACAAACTTGCCGAACAGGTAATAAGACTTTTTGCCTCAGAATCAGCCGTTTACAGGGTCAGCAAAGATATTGACAATATGATTGGCAAGCTGAAAGAAGGTTGTGGCGATACAGGACGTGCAACAATTGAAGCCATAAGTCATTATGCTGTTGAAGCCGCAATGCTGAAAGTTCTCGGATCGGAAATGCTTGATTTTGTGGCTGACGAAGCCGTACAGATCCATGGAGGCATGGGATATTCAGCAGAGATGGACGTGGAAAAAGGTTACCGCGATTCCAGGATAAACAGGATATTTGAAGGTACGAATGAAATTAACCGCCTTCTTGTCGTTGACACTGCAATGAAGAGGGCAATGAAAGGTGATTTCGACCTTTTCGGAAAAGCTGAAATACTCTTTAACGGAGTTGATAAAATTTCAGGCGGTGAAGTCAAGGGGGAGAACTATTTCGCTGAAAAAACAAGATATATAGACAATTTCAAGAAGGTGATCCTCCTTTGCATTCATGGCGCTGTAAAGCAATTCGAAAAAGGCCTTATGAATGAACAGGAAGTATTGAACAATATAGCCGATATGATGATGGAAATATATGTTTCTGAATCACTTTCTCTGAGGGTGGCCAAGCTGGATACTTTGAAAGAGAATATCTCAGTATATAAGGATATTCTTGATGTCAATGTTTATGATGCTGCTGAAGTTGTCAGGAAATCGGCATATGACGCTGTTTATTCTTTCGCGGATGATGAAAAGGCTGCCGTATTGATAAGAGCAATTGATGATCTTACAAAGATCAGGGGAATCAATGTAAAGAACTCCAGAAGGAGAATTGCAGATAGATTGATTGAAGATAATTATTACAAATTCTGAATATGAGATATTTGGATTACATGCTACTGTTAGTTTTTATATTCATTTTCCCATCCGCTTCATACGCGTTTGAAAGGGGCGTACTATTACAGCAGGATACAATAGCTTATATTTCTCCTTTTAAAAAGGAAAATGATCGTTGTTTCAAATGCCACCTGCAAAAAAATTATGAATATGTGGATGAGACTTCCGGCAAAAAGTTGAAAGGAATAATGAATTCTGAAGGGATTTTAAGCGAGAATGAGTTTTATACATCAAACCATAAAAGCTTCAGCTGTACCGACTGCCATTCATCTCAGTTTCAAGCCTTCCCTCATCCTGAAGAGTTGAAAACAGAACTGCAGTTTAACTGTCTCGATTGTCATGGAGGCGATGCTTCCTATGCGGTATTTAATTTTGAGGAAATTGACAGGGAATTCCGCAAAAGTGTCCATTTCCGGCTTGAGGAAAAAGGATTTGATTGCTGGAAGTGCCATGATGCCCATGGCTACAGGTTAAGTTTCAGAAACAGTGAGAACATGAAAGAGACAATCCTGTACGATAATTCAATTTGCCTGAATTGTCATGCTGATTATGACAGGTTTAAACTTTATTCGGACCGTGAAAAGATCAATCTGAAACGCGTACATAAATGGCTTCCCCACCAGGCTTCACATTTTAAGAGCGTCAGATGTATTGAATGCCACACCAAGACTAATGAAAAAATTCTGGTTCCTCACTATGTAGTCCCGGAGGAAGCAGCATTAAGGGATTGCAGGAAATGTCATACCGGAGATGCAGAAGCAATGGCTTCATTAATAATGATCAAACCGACAGATAAAAGCACCCGGAATTCTGATAATAATATTGTTGTAAGCAGATTGAATATTATCGGACCAAACAGGATTAAATATCTTGATAACTTAATACTGACGATCTTTGCTGCTGTTATGGCAGTAATTGGCATTCATCTAATATTCAGGATTATAAATAAATAAACCGCATACAGGAAAAATGTATCTATATCAATTATGGGTCAGGCTTTGGCACTTTGTCAATGCAATATTAATCCTGATCCTTATTTTCACAGGGGTCATTATGCAGTTTACCAGTGCTGAAAGTCAATTGCTGATTGTCCTGTTTCCGGGATCTGTAAGGCTTCATGATATAGTCGCTATAATGCTTACAATAAGCTATATGACTTTTGTAACAGGTAATATTATTTCAGGGAACGGCAAATATTACAAGGTTACCGGAAAAGATCTCTTTCCGAATTCCGGCAGGCAGCTGAAATATTATTTATGGGGCATGTTCAGAAAAGAAAGAAAACCTTTCCCGGTTACAATGGATAACAAATTTAATCCCCTTGAGAAAGTTACGTACGTTCTCATTATGTATATCGCACTACCCCTGCTTATTTTTTCAGGTATCGTAAAGCTTATTCCCGATATGGCTATATTAAATGTCTTCGGAACAGGCATATACATGGTTATAGATGTTCTGCATATAGTACTTGGCTTTCTGATTTCACTTTTTTTGATTATTCATATTTATACTTGTACTATCAGCCCAAAACCCGGATCTCATTTCAGGAGTATTATCTCAGGATATCAGGAATCAGAAGAACAGTAATCATTAAAATTGTCAAATACCATGAGGAATTTCAAATTACATCTGGCAGCTGCATTAATTCCGATAATCGGCATATTACTGGTCTCAGGTGCAGCTAATGCACAGGAGGTCAAATCATGGCCGGTACCGGATGAGTATAAAAATATGGAAAATCCGGTTGCCAGAGATGAAGCCGGCAATAAAGCCGGAATGGCTCTCTATATAAAATACTGTGCATCATGTCACGGTAAAACAGGCCTTGGTGATGGTGTAAAATCAAGGACACTCAAGGATTATACCGGTGATTTTTCAGGAGCCTATTTCCAGGACCAGACAGACGGCGAACATTTTTACAAGACTAAATTCGGAAGAGGCGAAATGCCGAAATATGAAGGCAAGATATCAGATGAGGATATCTGGCATATTGTGAATTACATGAGAACCTTTAAAAAATAGTCACCTGATAATATGAAGATTGCCAGGTTCCTTTTCTCACCCGTTTTCATGGGAGTATTGTTTTTAGTGTTCGCTGTTGCAATGGCAATCGCAACTTTCATTGAAAACGACTATGGTTCGTCCGCTTCCTACAGCCTGGTCTATAATACAAAGTGGTTTGAGCTGATACTGGTGCTTCTTGCAGCCAACCTTATCGGGCAGCTGATAATTTTTAAAATGCTCAGAAAAAGCAAATTGCCTGTTGCCCTTTTTCATTTGTCATTTGTACTGATGATCATCGGAGCGGGAATAACCCGGTATTCAGGATGGGAAGGGACTATGCATATAAGGGAAGGAACTGCTGAAAACACGTGTTTTTCAAATGAAAAAAATATGAGTTTCTCAATAAAGAATGAGAGCGGCGAAATCATTGCAGAAGACTCCAGGTCTTTTAACATAGCCTCTTCCTCTTCCAGGAAATACAAGAGGACCATTAATGACGGGATCAGGGATTATAAACTTGTGCTGAAACAAATAATACCAAATGCTATTGAAACAGTGACAGACATTCCCGGAGGGGAACCTGTTGTATCATTGCTGGTGTCGAAAGAAATGTTCAGGGGAATTCCGCTAATCCTGAAAAAGGGAGAATCGCAAAACCTGTATGGCATTTCAATAGGATTTGAAAGTCTCGAAGAAACGGATGTGAGAATTAGAATTGATTCCGGGAATTTCCTTATCACATCAAGATTCGAGTCCAGCCGGATAAGTATGATGGACCGGGAATCCGCTGTATCAGGACCAGGCGAAGAAACAGTCCTGAAACAAATGCAAATCTTTACTGTTCAGGATGTCAGGATAGTACCGGGTGCTTTATCGTTTGAAGGGGAAGTCAAACCGGTACCGATAGATCCTGAACAGGACAATACCGGACAAAATGCCTTCGTCTTTAATCTTTCAGACGGGATTGAAGAAAAAACAATCTGCCTCCTGGACCGCCAGGAAGAATATACTTCATCTGTTGAATGCATAATGGGAGGGAGGGAATTCAAAATCACCTACGGATCAGAAATTACAATGCTTCCCTTTAAACTGAGGCTTAATGATTTTATACTTGAACATTACCCCGGTTCTTCAAGCCCATCAGGCTATAAGAGCGACGTTACATTAATTGACGATGAACAGAATACAAAGAAGCCCTTTGTGATATTCATGAATAATGTCCTGAAGTACAGGGGATTCAGATTTTACCAGTCATCATATGATGAGGATGAAAAGGGGACCATTCTTTCGGTTAACAACGATATGGCCGGGATGCTGGTTACTTACACAGGTTATGCATTATTATTCCTTTTTATCATTCTTTCACTTTTGGTCAAAACCTCCTCTTTCCGTACTATTAAAGCTGTATCCTGGAATTCTTCAATACGCAGGGGAGCCGTAACAGTTTTCTTTTTTCTGATAGTATCAGGCATGACTCCTTCCATCGGACAGAGATTTATACCTGATAAGAAGTGCTCTGAAGAATTCGGGAAAGTACTGGTGCAGGATCAGAAAGGCAGGACAAAACCATTATTCGCGTTAAGCAACGATATACTCCGTAAAGTGACCAGGGAAAACAAGTTTGAAGGAAATACCTCCATGCAGGTTTTCCTGGGGATCCTTTATGATTTTGAAAACTGGAAGGATGTTCCTTTGATAATGGTGTCGAACAAAGATTTGCAGAAAAATCTCGGTATAAAGGGCAAAATGGCTGCTTTTTCTGACCTTGTCGATATGACAGGGAGAGGCGTTTATAAGTTATCGGAAGAGGTGGATGCAGCATACCAGAAATCACCCGGAGAAAGAAACAAGAAGGATAAGGAGATAATGAAGGTGGATGAAAGAGTGAACATTGTCTACATGATCTACCTGGGTGATTTTCTAAAAATATTTCCTTTGAAGGATGGGTCTCAAAACTGGAGTTCACCTGAAGAGGCAGTTAAAACCGCCGTCAGCAGAGAGGACTCAGTTTATCTGAACTCTGTTTTCCCCTTGCTGGCTGAAGCGCTGCGCATAAACGACTATGCAAAAGTCATACAGCTGTCAGAGTCGATCAGGGGCTATCAGGACAGGTTTGCAGGTTATCCGATTCCTTCGGATTTTAAAATAAAAGCGGAATTATTTTATTACCGAATGGGGATTTTTGAACGGCTCTTTCCCTTTTATGCGACAACCGGATTCATAATGCTTATTATCCTGATTATGACTGTTATAAGAGGGAGGGAAGTTATTTCGTTGCTGATTAAGATCCTTATCTGGCTTCTTTTTACAGGTTTTCTCCTTCACACTATCGGATTGGGTCTGAGATGGTATATCTCAGGTCATTCACCCATGAGCAACGGTTATGAATCAATGATATTCATATCATGGGTTACACTTCTGGCAGGATTTATTTTCAGCCGCCGATCATCTTTCACCCTTCCGGCAACAGCAGTACTGGCCGGTCTCACTCTCATGGTAGCCCATCTCAGCTTCATGGACCCTGAAATAACAAGCCTTGTTCCTGTCCTTCAGTCTTACTGGCTTACGCTGCATGTATCGGTAATAACCGGCAGTTACGGGTTTCTGGGACTTGGGGCTATACTTGGAATAATCAACCTGGTTCTTATTTCTCTTTCAGGGAAAAGAAACCGGGACAGAATTTCTAACACAGTTGATGAGCTAACAGTAATAAACTATAAAACTCTTACCCTGGGATTATATTTTCTTACTATAGGAACATTTCTGGGAGCAATCTGGGCAAATGAATCCTGGGGAAGGTATTGGGGCTGGGATCCCAAGGAGACATGGTCGCTCATCACAATAATAGTATATGCTTTTGTGACACATTCCCGCCTGATACCGGGATTAAAGGATATCTTCACATTTAATTTACTGTCCCTCTTTGCATTTGCATCTGTACTGATGACCTATTTCGGAGTAAATTATTATCTGTCCGGGCTTCATTCCTATGCAGGAGGTGATCAGGTACCGGTTCCGGGCTTTGTTTATGTTACTGTTTTTATTCTTATCGTGCTTTCCTTTTGGGGGTTTTATAAGTACAAATCAATAGAGAAGAAGTAAGGATTGCCATCATGCCTTCGTTATGTGCAAAAGCCGGAAACCTTGACCACTTTTGGCCGGTTAGATTTCAATTAATATAAATAATTTAACAACAAGCACTTAATCCCGGCTAAGGATGGTCAATTAACTCCGGCGAAAGGTGGTCAGAACCACTGGCTTTTCCACTCAGGGCGCAGAGCACAGGGAGGAGAGCAGAGAGCAGAGAGCACAGGGCTTAGCATGATTGAACGATTGCAAGATCTTTTCAACGAATCTTTTAGTCAAAAAACTGCCGAAATTGAGAATTCTTGTTTAAATTTATAATCTGTTAATACAAACTTCATTATAAGTCCTTTGTAAGATGAAAGTCAGATTTACTGTCAGTTTGTTTCTGATTGCCATATGTACATTCTCATGCAAAACAAAAACAGCAGAAAACCTCGAGGAGATGGCTCGCAGGTCTTCAAAACGTGAAGCTGTCCTGGTAAAAACAATAAAGCTTGAACCGTCAACCTTCTACCACGAGCTTATCAGCAATGGCAAGGCATACTCATCTCAAAAAGCTGAAATCCCTTTTAAAGTAAATGGTATAATAAAAGAGATCTACATACAGAACGGCCAGAAGGTCAGGAAAGGTGACCTGCTCGCTGTAATTGAAGACTTTGAATATAAAACTCAGCTGTTAAGAGCCCGGGAAGATCTTGAAAAAGCAAAGATCAACTTTAAAGATGATCTGCTGTCCTACCATCTTACCGAGGATACTTCAGGACTTCCGTCATCAGTTGTCAAATTCTCCCGTATTCGAAGCGGATTGAACAATGCAGTAATTTCTCTTGAAGCTGCTGAGTACAATTTTAACAACACCCACATTTATGCACCATTAAGCGGAAGTGTGGCTAATCTCGAAGCCAGGCAGTGGAATCCTTCACAGAACTATACCAGCCTTTGTACAATCATTTTCGATGAAGTGATGGAAGTTGAGTTCCAGGTTATTGAGTCTGAATTTGGTTTTGTGAACAAAGGAATGCCTATAGGAATAATTCCTTTCATAAACGACAGCGCCTTCATTACGGGTAAAATCAGCCAGATAAATCCACAGGTTGACGAATCAGGTATGATAAAAGTAAGAGCTGAATTCAGGAATAACGGCCGGCTTATTGACGGGATGAATGTAAAGGTGGTTATCCGGAAACCTGTCCGGGACAGGCTGGTTGTACCTAAAGAAGCTCTTGTGATAAGGCAGGGTAAAGATGTGATCTTTGTCCGGCAGGATTCCCTGGCAATTTGGAAATATGTTATTGTGGAATTCGAGAACAGTACCAGTGTTTCAATAAAAGAGGGCCTTGAGCCGGGTGACCTGGTAATTGTAAGCGGTAATGTGAACCTTGCACACGAAACAATTGTGAGGGAGCAATGAACCGGGAACCTCATTACAGCTCTTTTCTCTCCACATTCACCGTCAACATACTCTTTGTAATGCTGATAATTGTCGGTGCGGCAATGATCCCTTTGCTTTCATTACAGCTTAATCCATCCAGGTATCTTCCTTCCCTTACAATTTCTTGGACATGGCCAGAAGCCCCGGTACGCGTTGTGGAACAGGAGGTTACAACAGTGATGGAAGGTGTCCTTACAACTGTCACGGGCGTTAAAAAGATATCTTCTGCCACAGTTAATGAGGAAGGTTCCATAACGGTGGAATTCGATAAAAATGTGGATCTCAACGCCAAACGATTCGAGGTAGCCTCACTTCTCAGAGAATCAAGAAAAAGGCTTCCTGACAGGGTATCTTATCCCTTAATAGCGATGAATATGCCATCGAACCAGACGGGTTCTGTCATATTGAGCTTCCAGCTTAACGGGAATGCCAGCCCCTCATATATTTATAACCTTGCCGAAGAGCTGATAAAGCCGGCCATAGCTGTTGTAGATGGTGTTTACAGTGTTAATATCTATGGAGCCACCCCACAGGAGTGGGAGATCACGTACGACCAGCAGAAGCTTTCTTCAATGGGTTTAAGCTCATCAGCGATAAACAGCTCTGTCAGCAATTATCTTCTTGAACTGGAATTGGGAGGAGCTGCGGAGATCTCAGCTGAAGGACAGGGGAAAAGAACATATCTTACTCTTGAAGGTAACAACTCACCCTTTTTCAGGTGGGACGATATTCCCATTGCCAAGGTATCTGGACGGATAATCCATCTGACTGATGTTGCTCAAATAAAACTGCACGATCAGCGTCCTCATAACTATTACCGTATTAACGGATTGAATACCATTAATATAAACGTCAGTGCTGGCAAGAATGTAAATACTATTCAGGTGGCTGATAATGTGAAATCAGTCATTGAGAAGATCAAAATGGAACTGCCTGCAGGTTACAGCATAAGGACATCGTTCGATAATACAATTTACCTGAAAGAGGAAATCTCAAAGAATATCTTCAGAGCAGTTCTTTCGATCGTCCTGCTGCTCCTGTTTGTTCTTGCAATTAGCCGTGAGCTGAAATACCTGCTGATAATCGCCATAAGCCTGATAGCCAATATACTGATAGCTTTCATCTTTTATTACCTGTTCAAGCTTGAAATACATCTTTATTCACTTGCCGGCATAACGGTCTCATTTGGTATCATAATCAATAATACCATTGTGATGACTGATCATATCAGGTTTCACAGGAACAGAAGGGTGGGAATATCTCTTCTGGCAGCAACTCTTACCACCATAGGAGCGCTGGCTGTTATCTTCTTCCTTGATGAAACTTCAAAAGTAACACTTTCCGATTTCGCGGCAGTGGTGATTATCAACCTGTCGGTGTCGCTTGGGGTTGCTCTCTTCTTTATACCCTCTCTTATTGAAAAAATCAGGCTTACCCCGAAATTCAATTCGCTGATCATCAGGAAGAAAAGAAGAGCTGTATGGTTTACAAAGAAGTATCTTAAAAGTATTGATTTCATCATAAGATACAGGACAGCGTTTATTATTGCGGCCATTCTTGTGTTCGGTCTGCCGGTTTTTTATCTACCCGATTCACTTCCAAAAGATACAAGGAACCAGGTTAAGGATGAGGATCGTACAAAGTTACAGATGTTCTATAACAAGACTCTGGGTAACCGGAAATATGTCCAGGATATAAAGCCGGTCATTAATAAAGTACTTGGCGGCACCTTCAGACTCTTTAATGAAAAGATAAAAAACAGCACGTTCTATTATTATTATGGTGGTTCTGATGAGGTTCAGCGTACACAACTTACAGTAAGAATAGAATTAAGCGAGGAGGGCCTTACAATAGAAGATATGAACACTACCTGTGAAGGATTGGAAAATATGCTTGCGGCATATAACGAAATAGATATGTTCACCACAAGCATCTACAGTGCAGAGAGTGCTACTGTTTCAATAACATTCAGGACGAAGTATGATTTTACAATCTTCCCTTTTGTTCTAAAGATCAGGATTGAAGATTATATGAACAGCATAGGCAGTTATAATGCATCAGTCTATGGTGTCGGGAAGCCTTTCAGCAACCAGGTTTACAGCGATTATATCAATACAAGTTATAAGGTAATAATGAAGGGATATAATTATGACGAATTGTACGGTTATTGCGAGGATCTCAGAGAAAGGCTCATTGCAAGCGGAAAAGGGAGAATAAAAGAAGTTTATCTCCTTGGAGCCGATTATGGCAATTATATTTTTGGAAGAACAAGGAAAGTCTACAGGAACAGGCTCGGGATGGATAAGTTCACACTCGCGGAAAGCAATTCAAATGTAGCATTTGCTTATAATGAAGCAAGCAGGTATTCCAGAGGAACATCCGCTCTTCAGTCAGTTTATATTGGCGGTGTAATGGCTCCTGTAAATATCAAATCTCTTCAATCGAATGAATATGACTACTGGAACCTTAATAATGCTCCATTGAGAACTTTATCAGGAGGATATGTAAAGCTGAAAGATTTTTCAAATATCACCCGAGAAGTGTCTGATGCAACAATCAGTCGTGAAGATCAGCAATATGTTATAACTGTCGGTTACGATTTCATTGGCAATTATGAACTCGGAAGACTTATCCTCGACAGGAACATAGATGAGACGAATGCCCTTCTGCCACTCGGATACACAGCCCAAAGCAGTTCATACACCTACTGGTGGGACCAGAAGAAGACAAATTATTACCTTTTATTCCTGGTTATTGTAATCATATATTTTATATGCGCGATCCTCCTTGAATCATTCAGACAGCCGTTTGTTGTGATCAGTCTTATCCCATTTTCTTTTATTGGCGTATTTATTACATTCCATATCTTCAATATCGTTGCCGATGAGGGAGTATTTGCGGCAATGATTCTGCTTTGCGGCATAGTGGTAAATGCAACGCTGTATATACTGAATGACTATAACAGCCTCCGAAGACGAAAACCGCGGTTAACCGAACGGGCAGCTTATGTCAAAGCTTTCAACGGTAAAATAGTTCCGATCATGCTCTCTATTGTTGCCACTATTGTAGGACTCGTTCCGTTCCTCCTCACGGGAAAAGATGAAAGATTCTGGTTCGCCCTTGCAGCTGCCACCATCAGCGGACTGATTTTCAGCTTAATAGGACTTGTGATATATCAGCCAATTATGCTAAAAAGAAACTGTCCTGCAAGTCCTGCAAGTCCTGCAGGTCGTGCAAGTCAAGATAATTGATTTTTAAATTTAAATCGTGCTAAAATGGTAACTATCAAGAATTTTGAGGATCTGGCAATCTGGAAAATGTCCAGGGAAATCGTTAATCAGGTTTACCGGGATTTCAGGAAATGCCGGGATTTTGGTTTCCGGGATCAGGCGACACGGGCCGGGATATCAAGAATGAATAATATAAGTGAAGGATTCTGCAGGGGAAGTGATGCTGAATTCCGACAATTTCTGAACATTTCAAAAGGCTCTGCCGGTGAAGTAAAGAACATGTATTACATAGCAGAAGATCAGGAATATATCTCCGGTAGCGAAGCATTGTTAAGAAGAAATAAATTACAACAACTTATTAATAGTCTAAGTAAGTTTATTAAATATTTGAAATCAAATAATAGATAGGACCTGCAAGACTTGCAAGACCTGCAAGACAAAATAAACTATGGTAAAATTCCTCATAACCCGCCCGGTAGCAGTAATAATGACTTTTCTTGCATTGCTGTTACTGGGAATAGTAGCTTCGAACAGGCTTCCCGTTTCACTGATGCCCGATATTGATATTCCTGAAATAACCGTCGCCATCTCACGCTCCGATGTCAGCGCCAGGGAAATTGAAAACACGGTTGTGAGCATCCTGAGACGTAACCTGCTGCAGGTACCGGGACTTGACAATATTGAATCGGAATCCAGGAACGGAAGCGCCCTCATCAGACTTTCATTCAAATTCGGGAACGATATCAACCTTGCTTTTATGGAGGTTAATGAAAAGGTTGACGGCGCTATGAATAACCTCCCGAGAGATATTGAGCGCCCCAGGATAATAAAAGCAAGCGCCACTGATATCCCCGTATTCATGCTTAATTTAACTCTGGCAGACACCCTTGCAGGTGACGAGAAGTTTCTTGAACTGAGTGAGTTTGCCGAAACAGTGATCAAGAAAAGGATTGAACAGCTTCCGGAGATAGGAATGGCCGATATAACCGGACAAATAAAAAGAGAGATATATATCAGTCCTGACGAAAGTAAGATGAGGAGTCTCGGTATAACCGCAGATGATATTAAGGAAGCTGTTCAGATAAACAATATTAATATTGGCAGCATACTGGTGAAGGATGGCAAATATTTGTATAATCTCGAATTCAGCTCATACCTGAAAGAACTCGATGATGTAAAGGATATCTATATCAAAAGAGGTGACAGGATACTACAAATCAAAGATATAGCTGAGGTTGGACTGAGGCAGGAGAGGTCACGGGGAGTCTATTATTCAAATGGCAAACGGGCAGTTTCTCTTGCTATAATCAAGGAATCAACGGCCAGGATGGAAACCCTTGAAAAGCAGATGATTGAAATGCTGAATGTGTTCCGGAAAGACTACCCTCAGCTTCAGTTTGAAATATCCCAGGACCAGACCCGCCTTCTTGATTATTCAATTTCAAACCTCAGGCAAAGTCTTCTTGCAGGAGGGATACTCGCATTCCTCCTAATGTTCTTCTTTCTTAAAGACGGCAAGTCGCCTATGATAATAGGATTCAGCATTCCGGCCACACTGGTAATCAGCCTTCTGTTCTTTTACCTGATCGGACTTTCAATTAATATAATTTCCCTGGCAGGATTGATCCTCGGGATAGGGATGATGATTGATAATTCAATAGTTGTAATTGAAAATATTACCCAGTGGATTGACAGGGGTTTGTCTCTTTCCGATGCATGTGCAAGGGGTACAAACGAGGTTATTACACCACTGATCTCATCTGTACTGGTAACGTGTGCTGTTTTTATCCCGTTGATCTTCCTGAGCGGAATTTCAGGAGCGCTGTTCTATGACCAGGCAATAGCCATTGTAATTGGGCAGGGAGTATCGCTGATGGTCGGTATCACACTTCTTCCGACTATCTATTACCTTCTCTACAGGAACGGCAGGGAAGGTGTGCTGACAAAACTGGTAAAGAAAATCAGCCTGAAAAACCTTGAAGCAAAATACGAGGGAGGGATGAACTTCTTCTTTAAATACAGAAAGACCGTATTGGGTTCATTCATTGCCATTATCCTGATCATGATCTGGTTATTCATTGTTATGGAAAAGGAGAGATTCCCGGCTGTAAGACAGGATGAGCTGGTTGTTACAATAGACTGGAACGAGAATATAGACATCACCGAAAACCTGAGAAGAGTAAAAGCAATGATTGAATCAAGCGGCAATCTTGCGTTACAGACAAATTCATTTGTAGGCGAACAGCAATTCCTGTTTAACCGTGATTATGACCAGTCATATACTCAATCGAAAGTATATATCAAAGCTAAAAACTACAGTCTGCGGGAGATGATCGAAAAGAATTCTTACGAGTATATCAGCCATTACCATCCTGTAGCTCAGATCAGCATTGAAGCTCAGAAGAATATTTTCGAGAAAATATTTTCTGCCTCTCAGACACCTCTGGTAGTTGAGGTCAGCCTGATGAAGGAGAAAGAGGTTCCTCCTGTTGATGTGCTGACCGGGATTATTGACAAATTACGTAAAAGATGGCCGGATGCAGGAATATCAAATCCGGCGCTGGAGGATAAGATTGATATCAGGATTGATCCCGACCGCCTCCTGCTGTATGATGTTGAACCTATAACGCTTTATAATACTCTTAAAATATCGCTGAATAAGAATGTAATCGGCGATCTGAGGGCATCCTATGAGCTTCTTCCGATAGTCCTGTCGGACAGGGAGAAACAGATAAGCGATATCATGATGTCGGGAATGGTTCTTAACAAAAAAGGGAAGTTAATTCCCGTAAAGGAGATAGTCAGCGCACAGCGGGTTCATGATTACAAAACAATTAAGGGAGGATTGACCGGTGAGTATGTTCCTGTAAGTATGGATATTACAACAAATAAGCCATCTGTTATTACCGGAGAGATAAGAAGTCTGGTGACATCCGATCCATCGCTGGCAGTTGCTTTCAGCGGTTCTCTGATTACGGGACAGAAGCTTTTCCGCGAGCTGGCAATAATACTGATTGTAGCTCTCCTTTTGCTCTATTTTATCCTTGCAGCACAGTTCGAATCTCTTACACAGCCGTTTATTGTTCTGCTTGAGATCCCGATTGATATCGCCGGTGCACTGCTGCTGGTGAAATTGTGGGGAGGGACAATAAACATTATTACCATGATAGGGCTTATAGTAATGTCGGGAGTAATCATTAACGACTCGATCCTTAAAGTCGATACGATCAATAATCTGAGGGCGGAGGGATTAGGTCTGAAGGATGCCATTTACACAGGGGGGTCACGAAGAATGAAGCCAATAATCATGGTAGCCATGGCATCGCTTGTATCGACAGCTCCGATACTTTTTGCCCATGGTATCGGGTCGGAGCTTCAGCGACCGATGGCACTAGCATTGATCGGAGGTATGTCTCTTGGTACAGTAGTAAGCTTGTACTTTATACCACTTGCTTACTGGTTCATCTACAGAAAAAGTGAACAAAAAACCTCTGATAAGATGCAGTAATAAATAATTATACAAATCCCGATATAAGCAAAAACCTCTGCAGTTATCATCAACGCGGAGGTTTTTATTTGTACAGTCGGTAAGAACCGAAATTGTATAAGAAATAAATGTTAAAATCAGGGTTATTCCCTGATTTTTCATTTTTTAAATACGTTTAATGTTTGATAAATTCATGATTACTTATTTTTAATTGACAATTTAACGGTACTCTTACAGGAAGGGCAGAAGGTAGGCCGAATGGAGGGTTTCTTGACCTCAAGGGCAAAGGGAACGGCCTAATACCACCTGGCGCAAAGTTGGCGCAGAACATAACAAACCCTCCTCAAGTGCTTGATTATGAGCACCAGGGAGGGTAGCTGGGTGGAAGATGGGATTCGAACCCACGACCTTCGGAACCACAATCCGACATTCTAACCAACTGAACTACATCCACCGTTTCCTAAGGTACAAAATTAATCCCAAAATTCATATTCACAAAATTTTGGTTTTGTTTTCTCATACTATCATCCAATTACTATCTTTGAACGTTTAAAAATTATGCCTCTACTGACACTTTTCAGTGGGATCAATTGTTTGAAGCAGAATCAGGGAAATTTTATCGATCAGGATTGAAAAAACTCAAATTCATTGACAATATCTCAGGTCTTCAGATCTTTCAGCTGCTGAAATTCACTATTTTCCTGATCATAAGCATTGTATTTACCAAAAGCCATCTTTCACGTGCCGAAATCGGAAAGTGGGAAATGTTCCTCTTCATCGCGGGACTGATCAGCTTTTTCTGGGTTACAGGCATCATTCAATCACTGCTTCCTCTTTACCACCGGAATAAGACATACAGAAAAATAGGCGATAACGGGACCGGAAAATCACCTGAGATATTCAATACATTCCTGTTGTTGAGTATCTTCAGCCTGCTTTTCTTTATTCTCGGACATTCAATAAAGGGCAGTTTTTCAGTATTCCATTTCAGCGGGAACGTCCCGTACCTAAATTTACTGCTCCTTTATATGCTTTTAAGCAGTCCTGTATGCCTTATTGAGTATATCTATCTTCTGAATAACAGAGCACACCGGATACTTCAGTATGGGCTTTACACCTTCACAGCCCAGTTTTTATTTGTTCTTATACCTGTACTTCTTGGGAAGGACATCATCTGGTCAGTTTACGGATTGCTGCTCATCACAGGTGTAAGGTGGATATGGCTGCTGATCCTGTTGAGGAGATACTCCGAAATGGAAGTCTCATGGAAATTCATGAAGGAGCATCTCTATCTGGCAACTCCATTGATCCTTACTACACTTATATCAGGATCTGCCCAGTATATTGACGGAGTGATAGTATCAGCTGTATACCGGGATCCGGCATGGTTTGCATGGTTCCGTTATGGTGCCAAGGAATTCCCGCTTGCTTTACTGCTGGCGAACGGTCTCAGCAGTGCCATGCTGCCTGAATTTTCCACGCGGTCAAGGATGAAGGAATCACTCGAAAAGATCAAGATTAAATCAAAAAGACTGATGCAATTTTTATTCCCCGTTACAATGGTGATAATGCTCTTTGCACGGTGGTTCTATCCCCGCATCTTCAACCCTGACTTTCAGAAAAGTGCTGACGTTTTTCTTGTATATACCCTGCTGGTAATTCCACGATTGATCTTTCCTCAAACAATCCTGGTCGGGAGGAAGAAAACACATATTACACTCATAGCCGCCATCCTGGAACTTGCACTTAACATTCCTTTGAGCCTGTTAATGATCAAAATGGGATACAATTTAGTCGGAGTTGCTCTTGCAACTTTTGCTGTATACATAATAAGTAAAGTGTATCTCGTAGGATACGTCTGGATTAAGATGAAAATAAAGCCCGCTGAATATATACCTTTGAAAATATACTCTGTATATTCCCTGCTCTTATCAGTTCTCTTTGTCCTTATCGATCGCAGAATAATAGATATTCAATAGAGTGCAACCGGCTTCCGGCTCCCTAAAATTATCGGGACGGCTTTCGGAAGAAAATCTGTATCTTTGTGTTACAGTTCAGAGAATGTGATGATTAGATATTGATAATCAGATAATTAATATCATGAAAACAGTCGAAGTCATAACCTCTCGTGACAGACAGGAATTTCATAATTTCCCTAAAAGATTGTATAGGGATGACACGGACTGGATCTGCCCGCTGGATTCAATGGTTGAAGGTTACTTTGATCCTGAAAGGAATCATTCCTTTAAACATGGAGAAGCTGTACGCTGGATCCTTAAGGATGATTCCGGTAAAACCATAGGACGTGTTGCGGCATTTATCGATAGGATAAGATCAGCTGCTAACAGGCAGCCCACAGGAGGTATGGGGTTTTTCGAAGTCGTTGACAGCAGGGAGGCAGCATTCCGCCTCTTTGATACAGCAAAAGAGTGGCTCGCATCACGTGGAATGGAAGCGATGGACGGACCTGTCAATTTCGGTGAGAATGACAATTACTGGGGACTCCTGATTGACGGATTCATGCAGCAGGGATTTGGAATGCCGTATAATAAGAAGTATTACAGGGATTATTTTGAAGCTTATGGATTTCGTAATTACTTCGAACAATATTCCTGCCACAGAACTGTAAGAGGAGCTGGCAATAAGATTGAAACCTTTCCTGAACGCCTTATGAAAATAGCCGAATGGCTCTCCAAAAGGCAGGGATACTCCTTCAGGCATTTTGAGGTAAATAACAGCATGAAATACTTTAACGATATCTGTACAATTTATAATTCCACATGGACATATCTGAAGGAAGATTTTACACCGCTTGATCCGGTCATTCTCGAAGAATCTCACGAAAGGTCAAAACCATTCCTTGATGAAGAATTGATCTGGTTTGCATATTTCAATGACAAGCCTATCGGATTTTTTATTTTGCTTCCTGACCTGAACCAGATACTGAAACACCTGAACGGCAAAATGACCCCGTGGAATATACTCAAATTCTATTACTTGAAAATGACCAACAAAATAACACGTGTAAGAGCAATAATTGGAGGTGTTGAATATTCCCATCAGAACACAGGCGTTGAATCAGCTATTTTTTACCAGCTGTATCAGGTGTTCAAAAGGAAAAAATGGCTGAAGGAAATGGAACTATCCTGGGTAGGTGACTATAATCCGAAAATGCTTGCTATTTATGAGGCACTTGGAGCAAAGAAGGCAAAAGTGCATGCTACATTCAGGTATATGATCAACGAGAAGGCGAAATTTATGAGATATATTGATGAAATTGCTGAAAAACAGGAAATTAATACGGAAAAGGTAAAGGATAATAACCTTCAGTCTTAATAAATTCAGAATTACGTTTGTAAATTAAAATTTGTTCATTAATTTTGCAGTCCCTGAATAAAAACATTTTTCACAGGGGAATACTTAAAACAGAAAGCAATGAAACAGGGAATACATCCGGAAAATTACAGGTTGGTGGTATTTCAGGATATGTCAAATGGATACTCTTTTATAAGTAAATCAACAGCCCCGTCAAAGGAGAACATAAAATGGGAAGATGGTAATGAGTATCCTCTTATCAAGCTTGAAATATCAAATACATCACATCCTTTCTATACAGGTAAAATGAAGCTTGTCGATACAGCCGGAAGAGTGGATAAGTTCATGAACCGCTACAAGGATCATGTAGGAAAAAAGAAGGAAAAAGAGAAAGAAAAGTAAAAAAGATCTGATACTGAAAAGGGGCTTTGGAAAGAGCCCCTTTTTATTTACGAATGATATATAGTCCCCCTTTAGAGTCTGCACTGAGCGGAGCGAACTGTGGGGGATGGGGGGTGGTCAAACTTCCCTGGCACAAAGATTGCATAAGCCCCTTTCGGCTTATTTGTTAAAATATTCAGTAAATTTGCCACTCCCGGAAGAAAAGAAAAGTGGAAGGAACAGATGGAAAAGAAATACAGACGACCGATCAATGAGTTTCTGCTCCCTGATATGCTTGACGGAGAAGGAGATATAATTCCTATTATTGCTGACGGGGATGATCATGACCTTGAGGATGTTGAAGTACCTGAGACAATACCCATTCTGTCACTTCGCAATACGGTGCTTTTCCCGGGAGTAGTTCTGCCAATATCAATTGGAAGGCCACGCTCTATTCAACTTATAAAGGAAGCATACAGAAATGACAGAATTGTAGGCACCGTGGCTCAAAAGGACCCTGACATAGAAAATCCCGGATTTAATGAGCTCCATCCGGTCGGCACGATAGGACAGATAGTAAAGCTGCTTGAAATGCCCGATGGTTCAACAACGGCAATCATCCAGGGACGCAAAAGAATGATCCTCGGAACATTAGTTTCCGATAATCCTTATTTCATTGCAAGTGTAAGGACTATTCCGGAAGTGAAACCGGAGCCGTTAAGCAAGGACTTTGATGCCATTGTCGGTTCATTAAAGGATCTTTCCCTTAAGATAATCAAGATAAACCCCAATATAAGCCCGGAAGCTTCATTTGCCATAAAGAATATAGAGAACAACACATACCTTATTAATTTCATTTGTTCCAATACTGATATCAAGGTACCGGATAAGCAAAAACTTCTGGAGATCAATAGTATCCGCGACAGGGGATTAATGTTGCTCGAATTCCTGGTACAGGAGATCCAGGTGCTGGAGCTTAAAAATGAACTTCAGTCAAAGGTAAAAAGCGACCTGGATCAGCAGCAGAGGGAGTTTCTGCTTCATCAGCAGATGAAAACGATCCAGAACGAACTTGGAGGCAATCCTCTGGAGAAAGAGATAGAAGATTACAGGGCAAAAGGTGAATCAAAAAAATGGACTGCAGAAGTCAAAAAAACTTTTGACAAGGAACTTGATAAGCTGCACCGACTGAATCCTGCAGCTGCCGAATACTCGGTCCAGGTGAATTATATCCAGACGCTGCTGGATCTGCCATGGGGAGAATATACACAGGACAATCTGGATCTTGTAAACGCACGGAAAGTGCTTGATGACGACCACTTTGGACTTGATGAGGTAAAGGAAAGGATACTGGAGCACCTGGCTGTACTTAAGCTGAAAGGCGACCTGAAGTCTCCTATCCTGTGTCTCTACGGGCCTCCGGGTGTAGGAAAAACATCTCTTGGGAAATCGGTCGCAAAAGCCCTCGGAAGGAAATATATCAGAATGTCACTCGGAGGCCTGCATGATGAGGCGGAAATCAGGGGACACCGCAAAACTTATATAGGCGCCATGCCGGGGCGAATAGTCCAGAATCTCAAGAGAACCGGATCCTCAAATCCTGTGTTTATCCTTGATGAGATAGATAAGGTTGGCCAGGATTTCAGAGGAGATCCATCTGCAGCTTTGCTTGAAGTCCTTGATCCTGAGCAAAACAGCTCTTTCTTCGACAACTTCCTGGAAATGGAATATGATCTGTCAAAAGTATTGTTCATTGCTACAGCCAACACTCTCTCTACAGTTAATCCGGCTCTTCGCGACAGGATGGAAACTATTGAGATAACAGGATACCTCGTAGAGGAGAAAATTGAAATAGCACAACAGCATTTGCTTCCAAAACAGCTTGAAAATCATGGGGTTAGGTCTAAACAGCTGAAAATCAGCAATACCATAATGGAAAAGCTAATCGAAAAATATACCCGGGAATCAGGTGTGAGGGAACTCGAAAAGCGTCTGGCAAAAACAGTCAGAGTGACAGCAAAGAATATTGCTTTGGGAGCCAGATACAATACTTCACTGTCTGAAAAGGTAATGATGATGACACTGGGGCCTCCGAAGTATATCCGTGATATTTATTCCGGCAACGACCAGGCTGGAGTTGTTACCGGGCTGGCCTGGACTGCTGCAGGAGGAGAAATACTGTTTGTGGAGACAAGCATCAGCAGGGGATCAGGTAAGCTGACACTTACGGGCAACCTGGGGGAGGTGATGAAAGAATCTGCAGTTATCGCCCTTGAATACCTGAAAGCAAATGCAGCCTTATTGAATCTCCCGGATAGTTTCTCTGATAAATGGAATATCCATATCCATGTTCCTGAAGGCGCCATCCCGAAGGACGGACCATCAGCAGGCATAACTATGGCTGCTTCCATAGCATCTGCCTTCACTCAGAGAAAGGTTAAAAAGTACCTGGCCATGACAGGCGAGATAACCTTGAGAGGAAAAGTATTGCCGGTCGGTGGGATTAAGGAAAAGATCCTTGCAGCAAAACGGGCCAGCATTAAGGAAATAATCCTGTCAGAAGAGAACAGGAAAGATGTTGAGGATATTAAAGATGTGTATATCAGAGGATTAAAGTTTCATTATGTCGAAACTATAATGGGTGTACTTGAGCTTACCCTTCTGAAACAAAAAGTCAGGAATCCCAAAAGAATTACATTCGAATGAAATACCCGAAAGCATCTATTTAATACCTGCCAGATTTTTTAAAAACAAATACGCATGAACAAAATTGCAGTTTTCCCCGGGTCATTTGATCCTTTCACTATAGGACATGAGGCTATTGTTACACGGGCTCTCAGCCTTTTTGACGAGATAATCATCGCTGTTGGTGCAAACGCACTCAAGAAAAGCTACTATTCACTGACCACCAGAAAAGAGATGATAGCACAGGTTTTCAGAAATGAACCCCGTGTGAAGGTCAACCACTATGAGGGACTAACTGTTGATTATTGCAGGGAACATGGAGCAAAATACATTCTCCGCGGCCTGAGGACTGCTGCTGACTTTGAGTTTGAAAGAGCAATTGCCCAGGTAAACAGAGAAATGGCACAGAATGTTGAATCTGTATTCCTGCTGACAGTGCCTGAGCACACTCATGTAAATTCGACTATTATTCGAGATATTATACGAAGCGGTGGTGATGCCTCAAAATTTGTTCCGGCATCAATAAATCTGAAGGATTTCAAGGGAGAAGAATAGTCAGGTTTTAAAGATCGAGGTATTTATCATGTCCATCAGCGACAGCCAGGCAGTACTTTTTATTTTACTTATGTCCTCGGGAAGAAGCCATTCAATCCTCGTAATACCTTCCTTTAATTGTGGTTCTGTAACCATTACACCGTCATAGTTCATAAGGAACCATGAGGTTTTCTTGAGATATGAAATCCCTTCCCATGTATATGTATGGTAACTTGGCAGCAGAGGCTTCACAATATAGTGGCCTGTTATCCCGCACTCTTCCTTAACCTCTCTCAGTGCGCATGTCTCAGGCTCTTCACCCTGCTCAATATGCCCCTTGGGAAGATCAAGCTTTCCCTTTTTCTCAATGAAAAGATACCTCCCGGAAGTGTGCTTTACAAGTCCTCCTGCAGCTCCCACCTCAGTGAAATAGATCCTGAAAATCTTCCAGATGTGCTTAATGTCGGGTCCATAAATATTTATTGCATGGATTTTTGTATCTGCCTGAAAATCAGATATAATTTTATAAAGTTCGTTGGTATCATAGAATTTATGGAATAAGCCGTATTTTTGTAACCGGTCAGGTTCAGGGCTTATAAGTATGAATCTGTTTTCGAAATGAACTTTATACATTTTTTATGGAAAATAGTGCAATAAAAATAGCTGAATATCTTTTACAAATTAAAGCAATTAAATTGCAACCGTCAAATCCTTTTACCTGGGCTTCAGGATGGAAATCCCCCATTTATTGTGATAACCGCAAGACTCTGTCATTTCCTGAGGTCAGATCCTATATCCGGGATTCTTTTGTATCACTGGTGGGCAGGCTTTATCCGTCTGCCGGACTTATAGCGGGCGTTGCAACCGGTGCTATATCACACGGTGCACTGGTTGCCGACAAAATGGGACTTCCCTTTATTTATGTAAGGTCAGGTGCGAAGGAGCATGGGCTTGGAAACCAGATCGAGGGATATTTTGAAAAAGGACAGAAAGCTGTTGTTATTGAGGATCTTATATCAACAGGAGGAAGCAGTCTTAATGCTGTTAAGGCACTGAGAGATGCGGACTGCGAAGTCATGGGAATGACAGCGATTTTTACTTACGAGTTTAAAAAAGCATCCGATGCATTTAAAACTGAAAACTGCAGTCTTGATACCTTATGCAACTATTCTGTTCTTATCGATACAGCCCTGAAGACCGGGTACATAACTCCCGGGGATGTTGAAACACTGAAAAAATGGAGGGTAGATCCATCGGTTTGGGGTGTCTGACTATAATTATAAATCATGAGTGAAGCATCAATCTATAAAAGCAGGAGCGCAAGGCTCACCTGCAGCGCAGAGGAATTTTATGATTTTGTGACTGATGTCAGGAATTTTGAAAGATTCATTTCTGCTGATACCTTCAGCAACCTTAAAACTGAAAAGAGTTCTCTCAACTTCCAGGTAAATGTACTGGGAACAGTCAATCTCAGCATTACTGAGAGAACTATGTATAATAAAGTTGTTTATAAAGGTGAAACCCGGCAGGTTAAAGATTTTTTCCTTATTATGGATATTATGAATTCTGGCGCCACGGATACAGATGTTACTGTGACACTTCAGGCTGACCTGAATCCAATGCTTAAGATACTGGCTGACTCACAGGTAAAAAGATTTCTGGAAACACTGGTAGAAGAGATGGAAAAATTTAAAGGGTGGAGAGATACTAAAGCAAGAAGTCAACCTCTTTGAAGGAAAACCTGCTGGTCTTCCCGTTTTCTTCCGTGATACTGAGAATACCCGAAACTGAAACATCTGTTATCCTGCCTGTAAAAGTTCTTTTTCCAGCCTTGTATTTATGCTGTTCATTGAACCTGTAAAGACGGCTGACATACTCATTCCTGATGCTATTCCTGTCACCATAAAGAAGCAATTTATATCTTTTGTCAAGATCAGAAAGCAGATCATTTAGACAAATATTCCTGCTATATTCTTTTTGTGTCAGCATTTTGAGAGACACAGGATTTCGTATTTCACCGGGGAATTCTTCCTGGTTGATGTTAAGTCCTATCCCGGCGACCGTATTTTCAATTGAATCACCCATAATTGAGTTTTCAATAAGGACACCTGCTATTTTGTCATCTTTTACATAAATGTCATTGGGCCATTTTACTTTGCTTCCCGGAAGGTGTCGGTCAATAAAATCACAAATTCCCAGTGATATGGTCATTGAAATCAGGAATTGTTCATGTGGTTTTACTGATCCCGGATACAGTATAACACTGATCAGCAGGTTCCTACCCTTTTCACTTTCCCATCTGTTGCCCGGCTGGCCTCTGCCGGCGGTCTGAAAATCGGAATGAACAACCGTTCCTTCCGGGATGTCATTTTTCTTCAGCAGCTCAGATGCCTGTGTATTTGTTGATGTCAGGTTTTCACAGAAAACGAGATTTGACCCTATGATCATGATTCCTAAGATATTGGATGCTATATTTTTCTTTTCTTATCCATTCCTTCCATGTTGGCACTGAAATTGCAAATATGGAAGTCTATGACAAAAATAAAGATAAAAGTTTGTACTTTTGCCACTTGATGTATAACTGAAAATTATTGATGAAGCAAGGATCCGATGGAACTAAAGTTCTTTTAGGAAGTGTGACGAAAGGAATTTTTGAAAAAAAGGGGCATGATGTTCTGAAAATCGATTTACGCAATCTTGAAAACAGAATAGCCGATTATTTTGTTATATGTCATGGTTCTTCAACTACACAGGTTGACTCTATATGCGACTCAGTTGAAGATACCGTAAGAAAAATTGCAGGAGAAAGGCCATTGCATATTGAAGGGCTTGACAATTGTTTCTGGGTTCTCCTTGATTACGGAAATGTGGTGGTGCACATTTTCCTTGAAGAATACAGGAATTTTTACAGTCTTGAATCGCTTTGGGCAGATGCCGCAATAGAAGCAATGGAAGACAAAAAAAAGTAAGTTATAATCTATGGCTGATAAAACAAATAAAACCACACCGGACAGGAATGATAAAAATGCCAGGCAGCGTTTTAATACCAACTGGATTTTTGCCATCCTGGCTGTTGCTATAATCCTTTTTGAGATCATCTTCAGCGGTAAGTCGGTACAGAAAGCCACTACCAGCATGATCAATGACATGTTCATTAATCATGATATTGAAAAACTGATCGTGGTTAATAAGGATCAGGCTGAAATATTTCTTTCCAGGGTAGCGATTGAATCAGGAAGATACCCCGATCTGCCAAAGAGCGGAGGAGGAATGGGTTTTAAGGCCCCGAAACCAAATTATACGTACAACATTGGAGATATCAGCAATTTTGAACCTTCAATCCTTGAAACCCAGAAGAATGCAGGATATTCAGAAAAAGAAATTATTTATCCTGAATATGTTACCCGGAAGAACTATTTCACAGATGTACTCTCCTGGCTTCTTTTCCCTGCCCTGCTGATCATTTTCTGGCTCTTTTTCATGAGACGGATGGCCGGCGGCGGAGCAGGAGGAGGCGGAGGTATTTTCAGCGTTGGCAAATCAAGGGCCCAGATCTTCGACAAGGAATCAAATGTAAAAATAAACTTCAGTGATGTGGCCGGCCTTGAAGAGGCAAAGACCGAAGTGATGGAGATCGTTGATTTTCTCAAAAATCCAAAAAAATATACTCAGCTGGGAGGCAAAATACCTAAAGGTGCTTTGCTTATTGGACCTCCTGGAACAGGAAAGACCCTTCTGGCAAAAGCAGTCGCAGGAGAGGCTAATGTTCCGTTCTTTTCAATTTCAGGTTCCGATTTCGTTGAGATGTTTGTCGGGGTAGGAGCTTCCAGGGTAAGGGATCTCTTTAAACAGGCAAAGGAGAAGGCTCCATGTATAGTCTTCATAGACGAGATAGATGCAGTTGGCAGAGCAAGGGGGAAAAATGTCAATTTCGGTTCGAACGACGAACGTGAAAACACCCTCAACCAGCTCCTTACGGAAATGGATGGATTCGGGACAAACATAGGTGTGATCATACTGGCAGCAACCAACAGGGCTGACATACTTGACAGGGCACTGCTGCGTGCCGGACGGTTCGACCGCCAGATACACGTAGAACTGCCCGACCTGACCGAAAGAGAAGCAATATTCAAGGTTCATCTTCGTCCGATAAAGCTCGCTAAGAATTTTGACGTCGTGTTCCTGGCAAAACAGACTCCGGGATTCTCAGGAGCAGATATAGCAAATGTTTGCAACGAATCAGCACTTATCGCGGCAAGGAAAAACAAAACCGTTGTGGAAAAACAGGATTTTCTTGATGCAATTGACAGGATCGTTGGCGGACTTGAGAGAAAAAATAAGATCATATCTCTCGAAGAGAAAAAGACAATAGCCTATCATGAAGCCGGCCATGCTACCGTAAGCTGGCTTCTTGAGCATGCAAGTCCTCTGGTGAAGGTAACCATTATTCCCAGGGGAAGAGCCCTTGGAGCCGCATGGTACCTTCCTGAAGAGAGGCAGATAACAACACGCGAACAGCTTCTCGATGAAATGGCATATGCCCTGGGCGGAAGAGCTTCAGAGGAATTGACTTTCGGAAGGATTTCAACGGGCGCCCTGAGCGACCTTGAAAAGATCACAAAACAGGCATATGCAATGGTGTCATTCTTCGGGATGAGCGATAAAGTGGGAAATGTAAGCTTTTATGATTCTTCAGGGCAGAATGACTTTGGTTTTACAAAGCCATACAGTGAGAAAACTGCAGAAATCATAGACCAGGAAGTCAAAGGCATTATAGATGAATCCTACGAGAGAGCCAAGAATGTGCTTAAAGGTAATATGAAAGGGCTTGTTGAACTTGCTGAAAAGCTTCTTGAAAAAGAAGTCATTTTCAGCGAGGACCTGGAACGCATCTTTGGAAAGAGAAAAGCTGAACTGATAAAGCAGGAAAAAGAGGCTCAGAACAAAATCACAGCGGAAAATAAAAAGAATGGAGAGGATGCCGGATCATTGAAAGAAAAAGGGAAGAAAAAAAAGGATTCAGCCTCCCCAAAGTCAAAACATAAGGAATAAACTCTTTCATCTTGAATAATTTCTTCAGACGGACTTTGACCGGTGCATGGATAGTGATATTCATACTTGGAGGATTCTGGCTTCATCCCGTTTCTTTTTTTCTTACAGGACTGATAGTACTGGCAGGATCCCAGTATGAATATTATATCATGATACGGAACACGGGAATCAGACCCCAGATGATCCCCGGAATGATAACTGGTTCATCAGCCTATATTGTATCAACTCTGATTGCTACAGGAAAGATCCAGATAAAATATCTCGTGCTGTTAGTGCCTCTGATAGTTGTCATAATGATAACCGAGCTCTACAGAAAGGAAAAAAAACCGTTTGATTCGCTTGCACATACATTCTTTTCAATTCTCTATACAGCACTTCCTTTTTCATTATTCCCCTTTTCAGCATTCGGACATACGGGTCTTGATTCATTGCTTCCACACAAACTGGAGATGTTTTCACCTGGAATAATTGTCGGATTCCTGATCCTTCTCTGGACCAATGATACAGGTGCTTACCTTACAGGAATTTCATTCGGGCGTCACCGGCTGATGGAAAGAATTTCACCCAAAAAATCATGGGAAGGATTCTTCGGAGGGTTGATCTTAACAGTAATAATAGCCTGGCTTCTTTCAGGATGGTTGGGTGTGGTTGATAAGACAGGATGGATCATTATTTCTATAATAATTTCAATATCAGGCACATATGGCGACCTGATTGAGTCAATGCTGAAGCGGAGTATTGGTGTAAAAGATTCCGGGACCATAATGCCGGGGCACGGAGGATTTCTTGACCGGTTTGACAGTGCAATAATATCATTCCCGCTGGTGTTCCTTTTTATTACACTTTTTGGATGATTCGCATGACTTGATTAGTTTTGTGAAAATTTTGATGGAATGGGTATTCACAAGGAAGGATATAAGATTTTGATTTACGGTTTTATTATCCTGCTGGTTATGAACCTGTTGGTAAACATTTTTATTACTGACCAGTTCCTTGTGAAATGGCTTTTTCTGGCATTCTCCCTGATTGTTTATGTTTTTGTTCTCTTTTTCTTCAGGTTGCCTGTCAGGGAGCTCGAACCTGATCCCGGCCTTATATATGCGCCGGCTGACGGGAAGGTGGTTGTAATTGAAGAAGCAGAGGAAGAGGAATATTTCAAGGATATCCGTCTTCAGATCTCAATTTTTATGTCTCCATTTAACGTGCACATTAACAGGTATCCTGTTTCGGGACAGATTAAATATGTAGGATACCACCCCGGCAACTATATGGTTGCCTGGCATCCCAAATCCTCGGAACTGAACGAAAGAAGTACCATTGTCATACAAACAGAAACAGGGACTGAAATACTTGTAAGGCAGATTGCAGGTGCAGTTGCAAGAAGGATAGTTACATATGCGAAGGAAGACCAGTATGTCAGGCAGGGTGATGAATTGGGATTCATAAAGTTCGGATCAAGAGTTGACATTTTTCTTCCTGTGGGTACTGAAATAGAAATACCGATCCTTCAACAGGTAAAGGCAAACAAGAGTATAATTGCCAGGATCTGAAATCAGAAAAGAATGAGAAAAAACGACGACAGGATCATCAATATCACAGATGATGTAAAATGGATAGGCATCCTTGATTATGATATCAAGACATTTGATATTGTAATGACCACGGAATACGGAACCACATATAATTCATATCTCATCAATGCTGAAAAAAAGGCGCTGATTGAAGTTGCCAAGGAAAAATTCAGCGATACCTATTTCAAAAAGCTAAGATCAGTTACTGACCCCCGGGATATCAGCTATATAATCCTTGACCATACGGAACCCGATCATTCGGGAAGCCTTAAGCTTCTGCTTGAGATTGCACCTTCAGCAACCGTTGTGGGGAGCGGGAATGCAATAAGATACCTTGAAGATATTACAAATGTGCCTTTCAGGTCGCTGGTGGTAAAGGACGGTAATACTCTTGATCTTGGCAACAAGACACTGCAGTTCATTGCTGCCCCGAACCTTCACTGGCCAGATTCAATCTATACTTACCTTATTGAAGACAGGGTACTGTTTACATGTGATTCATTCGGGGCCCATTATTGCTCTTATGATATGAGCGATGATCTTAATAAAGATTACCTTGAAGCTTTAAAATACTATTTTGATGTCATCCTGAAGCCGTTCAGCAGGTTCATGATCAAGGCAATCGACAGGATAAGACCTCTCGAGATTAATTGCATATGTCCGGGCCACGGCCCGATTCTCAGGCTAAACAGGAACGAAATTGTAAACCTTACAGAAAAATATGCCAGGGAATATATTGATATAACAACATCAGGGGCAAAAAGGCATATACTGATTGCATATGTTTCTGCTTATGGATTCACTAAAGAGGCTGCTGAACATATCATATCAGGTATAAGGGAAACATCTGATTTTAACATTGATATTGCCGATATTGAAAATATTGATCTTGCTGAACTTGATGCTATGATTGCTGCGAATGATGCCATTATCATTGGCTCTCCGACGATCAACCAGAATACACTTCTTCCGGTTTATAAAATGTTTGCCCTGATCAATCCAATAAGAGATAAAGGGAAGCTTGCCGGAGCATTCGGATCGTATGGCTGGAGTGGTGAGGCTTCCAGAATAATCCTTGAGGTATTAAAGAATCTGAAACTGAAGGTTTTTGATGAAGGTTCTTCTTTTAAATTCAGACCTTCAGGATCAAAAGAAGAGGCCCTTAAAGAATTCGGGCGAAAGTTTGCATTGAAATTTGAAGAGGAGTGTACTCAAAAAGAAAGAGGCTGATTTTTCAGCCTCTTTCTTTTTGAGCATTCCTTTCCCCGTTATGAAATCTTGATCTGCCTGGTTATTTTGTTCTTTTCTTCTTCCATCTTTGGAAGTTCAACGTTCAGGATACCATCCTTATAATTTGCACCTATCTTATCCCTGTTGACATTTTCAGGAATATAGAAGCTTCTGCAGAATGATAAGTAGCTGAACTCTTTTCTTTTGTAACCATCTTTTTCTTCTTCTGTTTCATTCTTTGATTCAGATGAGATTGTAAGAACGTCCTCATTGATATCGATTTTAAGATCTTTCTTGTCCATGCCCGGAACAGCAAGTTCAAGTATAAAGCTCTTTTCATTTTCCTTGATGTTAACAGCCGGCATTGAACTGGTTCTGCTAGATAATACAGGAAAGTAATCATCGTCAAAAAGATTTGACAAAAACGGGCTGAATGTTCTTCTGGTGATCGTTGGTAACATAGCTTTGTCCTCCATTATTTTAAGTTTAACATTTTTGATTTTTGTAATCTCATATAGTCAAGTTCTGTTCCAAACCTGATAATATGACAATATGGCATATTATGTCAGAAACACACTGTCAATATGACAGTGTATGTAATTACAAAAATTTAATTTAGGTTTGTAACAGGGAAAGTCCGTGATATGAAGAATATTTTAAGAAACATACTGATTTTTCTGGCAATACTGCTGCTTCTTGCCGGTGCCTGGTATTTCCGCAATATTGTGGTATACATATTGGTTTCGGGTGTTTTGTCAATTATGGGTCGTCCTCTTGTCGACATCTTCTGTAAGTTAAGGATAAAGAAATGGGCGCTGCCTCGTGCGCTTGGCGCCCTGCTGACCCTGCTTATCATCTGGGGTGTTATTGTGCTGTTTTTCATGATTTTTGTTCCCATTGTGACCCATCAGATAAACTATTTTTCAACTATTGACAGCGAAAAGATCGTTCAGCTCATAGAGACACCGATAAACAAAATAGAAAATATTTTCCGGTCATTAAACAGCAAAATTACTGAAGATCTGTCGCTTAGGGATTATTTTACAAGCAAGGTATCGCAGATTCTCAGTATTGATATGATACAGGATTTCCTTGGATCTGTAATAAGCACAGTCGGCAATCTCCTGGTTGCAATTTTCTCAATCTCCTTCATCACATTCTTTTTCCTGAAGGACCAGCATCTCTTCTTTGAGTCAATTCTTATGTGGGTTCCTGATAAATACACTGAAAACTTCACAAGAGCTCTTTATTCAATTAAGAACCTGCTTACGAGGTATTTTATCGGGATCATGATCCAGAGCTTCTGTATAATGATAATGGTAGATATTGGTATGACAATCGCCGGAATTGATTTTCAGCAGGCTCTTGTAATGGGACTAATTGCTGGTATCCTGAACGTCATCCCATATGTGGGACCGTGGCTTGGATTCTTTGTTTCTGTCACTATGGGAGTGGCATCTCATATAACACAGGATTTTGCAACAGTTGTAAGTCCTCTGGTATTCTATATGACACTCGTCATTGTGATCACTCAGATCACAGATAATATTGTATTTCAGCCAGTTATATTCTCTAATAGTGTCAGATCGCACCCTCTTGAGATTTTTATAGTGGTGCTGGCCGCAGGATTTGCAGCAGGGATACCGGGAATGATCCTGGGAATTCCAACCTACACTGTCATCAGGGTCTTTGCCAGGGAATTCTTATACAACTTCAAGGCGGTCCAGAAGATCACTTCCGGACTCTCGCCCGAAAACATCGTCAAACATCATCATGGACCGTTTGATAGTATTATAAAAGACAAGGACGGGACTGAAGTTCCTGAAAAACCTGAAAAACAGAAAAAACATAACAAACCTGAAAAATCAGAATCATAAACGGCTCATATTAAATAAGATAACCATAACTATGCTACTGCCTGTCTGATGAAACCTCTTCTTCCGTTTGCAGCGAAAGTATTCCGTTTCTATTATGACGGATTCAGCAATATGTCATCATGGGGGAAGCGTGTCTGGATCATTATCCTTATTAAACTCTTCATTATTTTCGTTATTCTTAAAGTATTCTTTTTCCCTGATATTCTTAAAAGGGAATATAACACCGATGAACAGAGAAGCGAATATATCCTTGATCAGCTAACAAAATCATCCGAGACATATGATTGAAAATGCAGATGTAGCTCTTACAGACTGGTCGCGAGCCCAGTTTGCCCTTACAGCGATGTACCACTGGATCTTTGTACCGCTTACACTTGGACTGTCAATCATCATTGCTATGATGGAGACTGTTTATGTCCGTACTGGAAAGGAAGAATGGAAAAGGTTAACCAGGTTCTGGATGACTCTTTTCGGGATAAACTTTGCTATCGGAGTGGCCACGGGTATAATCCTCGAGTTTGAATTTGGCACCAACTGGTCAAATTATTCATGGTTTGTAGGGGATATTTTCGGAGCCCCGCTTGCAATAGAAGGTATCCTGGCATTCTTCCTCGAGTCGACCTTTATTGCAGTGATGTTTTTCGGATGGAACAAGGTGGGAAAGAAATTCCACCTGGCCTCTTCCTGGCTGGTGGCTATCGGCGCCAACCTGTCAGCTCTGTGGATACTTGTTGCAAACGCCTGGATGCAAAATCCGGTCGGTATGGTATTCAATCCTGATACTGCCCGCAACGAATTGGTGAATTTCCGGGCCGTCCTCTTTAATCCTGTTGCCGTTGATAAATTCCTTCATACTGTTTCATCAGGATTTCTGCTTGCCTCCCTGTTCGTACTTGGTGTAAGCTCCTGGTTCCTCCTGAAGAAGAGAGAAGAATGGTTCGCCAAAAGAAGCATACTCATTGCCGGGATATTCGGACTGTTATCATCACTGCTGGTTGTATTTTCGGGAGATACTTCAGCAAGGACCATTGCTGAGGTTCAACCAGTAAAATTCGCTGCTTTTGAAGCCCATTACTTTGGAAAACAAAATGCTGGCCTGGTCACTTTCGGTCTTCTGAAAGACTCTGAAGTAGAGTCAGGTACAATGGATGTGAAGGATTTTGCCTTCCGGATTGAAATACCCGGATTGCTTTCATTAATGACCGGAGGTAACAAGGAAGCATTTGTCCCGGGAATCAAAGATCTTGTCTACGGACTTCCCGACAGTACAATCATTGCCGTGACTGAAAAGATGAGAAGGGGCAGAATTGCACGGGATCTCTTATATGATTTCAGGGAAGCCAAAAAGCAAAATGACAATATTCAGGCAGAAACAATAAGGAAAACATTCCAGGACAAGGATTTCGTTAATGACTATTTCAGGTATTTCGGGTATGCTTTTCTTGACAGGCCTGAGGATGTGATCCCGAATGTACCGGTGGCGTTCTATACCTTTCATCTTATGGTAATGCTGGGATTTCTGTTTGTCCTTATCTGCTGTATTGCTGTCTTCCTTGTTCTGAAAGGAACAATATCAAAAAACAGGTGGTTCCTGTGGGTAGCATTGTTTTCAATCCCGCTGGCCTATATAGCCAGTGAATCAGGATGGATCCTTGCTGAAATGGGACGCCAGCCCTGGATAATACAGGACCTGATGCCGGTATCAGCGGCGGTATCACAAATAAGCCCCGGGGCGGTTATGACGACATTCATCCTTTTTGCAGTGCTGTTCACCGCGCTCCTTATAGCTGAGGTTTCAATAATGATCAGGCAGATCAAAAACGGACCAAAACATTAGGAGGGATAATTATGACAACGATGATATCATATTTTTTTCTGCAATCTTACTGGTGGGTAATAATCTCCCTGCTTGGAAGCCTGCTTGTATTCCTGATGTTTGTCCAGGGCGGTCAGTCCATGATCTTCTCGCTTCCAGATACCGATTCACGTAAAACAATGATAGTAAATGCATTGGGAAGGAAATGGGAATTCACATTTACTACCCTGGTGACATTCGGCGGAGCATTCTTTGCCGCTTTCCCGTTGTTTTATGCTTCAAGCTTCGGAGGAGCCTACTGGGTTTGGATCGCAATTCTATTCAGTTTTATCATCCAGGCAATCGCCTATGAATTCAGGTCAAAACCGGCTAATATACTTGGTAAGAAAACTTTCGATATTTTTCTTTTTCTTAACGGGGCACTTGGGCCTTTCCTTATCGGAACTGCATTGGGGACCTTCTTTACAGGTTCCCGGTTCAGCCTGAACAACATGTTCAATGTGCAATGGGCTGACGGATGGCATGGTCTGGAAGCCTTAATAAACGGCAGAAACCTTGCACTCGGACTGGCAGTACTCTTCCTGACAAGAGTTAATGGTTTGTTGTATATAATAAATTCCGTGGATGATAAGGAAATTAATGAAAGGGCAGTAAAAAAGCTGATAATCAATTCAATGTCATTCCTTGTCTTTTTCCTCTTCTTTCTTGTAACACTGCTGGTGTCCGAAGGGTATGCTGCTGACAGCAAAACAGGTCAAATATTGATGGAGAAATATAAGTATCTCCATAATTTCCTGGAAATGCCGGTAGTCCTTGTTTTGTTCCTTGCAGGCGTCATTGCCGTTCTTTACGGCATCGGGATCACACTCTTTAAAAGCTGCAGGAAAGGAATCTGGTTCACGGGTGCAGGTACGATCCTGGTGGTTTTTGCATTGTTCCTGGTCGCAGGATTAAACGGAACTTCATTTTATCCTTCGTCATACCATTTGCCAAGCTCCCTGACGATCCATAATGCATCTTCCAGTGAGTTTACCCTGAAGACCATGATGTATGTTTCATTCATTATTCCTTTAGTTATCGCATATATATGGTATGCGTGGAAGGCAATAAACAGGAAGAGAATCACAGAGGATGAAATGAAAGAAGAAGGACATGTATATTAACGGCTACCGTCAACAGGCAATTTGACAACCAGACAATCAGTCAACCAGACAAGACTCTCTTACCTGAATAGTGTTGAGATGAGAGAGACAATAATATAAAAAGGTATTATCAGAGGAGCGGCAGCAGGACCAAATATCACAAGGGCTGCAATAATAAGGAACGCAAGGATATACCGTTCCTCGTTCTCCCTGAACCTCAGATGTGAAAATTTCAAAGAAAGCATAGGTATGCGGGTCACCATCAGCAGGGATAGCAATATAGTAATTACCAGTAAAGCAGCAGTGGATTTTGCAAGATCAGCGATCAGACCGGAATCTGAATAATTCAGCGCAATTACGATCCCGATAACTGCAAGCGCATTTGCAGGAGTAGGCACTCCTTTGAACGAGGTGGCCTGTGTTTCATCAGTGTTGAATTTTGCGAGCCGTAAACCTGCACAGACAGGCATGATCACGGGAGAGAGCAAAATCAAAACAGGCAGAAATCCTTCAGCATTGGCAATCATCGGCGCTGATAATGAGAGAGATGCCCCAAGGAGCTGGTACAATAATACAGCCGGCGCCACACCGAAACTGACAATATCGGCAAGAGAATCAAGCTCTTTCCCGATAACCGAATATGCTTTCAGGAGCCTGGCCGAGAAACCATCAAGGAAGTCGAATATCATTGCTGCCAGGATTAGCCAGGATGCTGATGCCAGGTCACCATTAAGGGAATAAATTATGGCAAGAAAACCGGCCGCAAGATTCAGGGATGTTATTAAATTGGGGATATGCTTCATTGTTACCGGGTAGTAATCAAATACGGGGAACAAAAATAAGATAATTTTCAGGAAAGGTAGTCAGGGAAAGAATTAATATATTTGAGTAAATGGTAAAAGAATCAATCACATCATTCAGAACTAATTTAAAGGCCGGCCATCTTTTCCTGTTGCTGGTGCTGTTAATCTATTCTCTTGTTATAATTTTTAGTATTGACAAGTGTTATTTTTGGGATAATGTCCAGTTTACATCAAAGGAAGCGCACTGGTATTTTAATAACAATTTTTCCTCGTTTCTTCTACCCGGTTTTTCTGAGAACTCAGAAATTGTCGGCTCCGGTTGTCACCCGCCATTAATGGGTATCATGACTGCTTTTCTATGGAAGATTTTTGGAAAACATCTGTGGGTGTCTCATCTGTTTATTGCTTTCTGGGTAGTGATCCTCGTTTATAATACCGGAAAATTATTGAAGTTCGTTTTACCTGAAGAAATAGCTGGTTATATTTTACCTGTTATATTACTGGATTCAACGATCCTGGCCCAGATATTCATCGCTTCTCCGGATATTATACTGTTAGCATCATTCATAATATCAGTCAGGGCTGTAATTGAAAAAAGGCGCTGGCTTCTTGCAGCTGCTATATTATTTTTAGTTCTGATAAATGGCAGAGGGGCAATGACTGGTGGAATAGTTTTCATCTTCTATATCATCCATCAGAAAATATATGAAAATAAAAAAATAACCACCAGAATAATATATGAGAGTCTTTTACCTTTCTTACCTGCTTTTATTCTGGTGGGTTTCTATTATATCAGTTATATCATTAGTTACGGATGGATATTTAATGATCCCGATTCACCATGGATTTCCGGGTGGCAAAGGCCTGAAGGCTTGTTGCATATCTTAAAAAATCTGGCTGCTTTCTGTCTGAGGCTGGGTGAGAACGGACGTTTTTTTATTTACCTGCTGGGTTTATTTGCACTGGCCGGACTTTATAAAAGAGAAAAGCTTAAAGCAGCTTTAAACGGACTTAACCTTTCTCTTGCATGGATATTCTTTTTCCTTTTTGTATTCTTCTTTTATTTTGTTGTATCAACCACATCGGCAATGACACCTCGTTATTACATGGGAATGTTCGTTATTATTAATATTTTGGTATTCAGAATGTTACCCGGGATATTATCATTAAGGAATATTAAGATTATTTCGATTGCCGCAATTGCTTTTAGTATTACGGGGAACCTCTGGACTTATCCGGATAATATTTCCAAAGCGTGGGATGCGACTCTCGGACATTTGCCTTATTATGAGTTACGGGCAGAATGCCTGGATTATCTGGAGAAAAATGATTATGACTTCACAAAGGTATCAGGTGGCTTTTGTTTCAATCGTAACCAGAGGTACACAGATCTGAAAGACAGAGATCTTATTATTTCAGACAGGATAGATAACAAGTATTTCATCTATTCAAACATCTCCAATCTGGAGGATGTTTTGATAACTGAATTTACAGATCCTGAAAAATGGAGTGAAATTAGAACTTTCAGAAAAGGCTTTGTTTTTGTATCAATATATAAGAACAGGTTATTTGATGATCCTGAACAGGATGTATATGGCATGCGTGTAAAATGAATAACAGGGATATGATATAAAATTATTTACATTTACACTTCAGATAAGTACATGTATGATTGATTTCAACGGCATAAAGATCGCAGTTGATTTTGACGGGACTATCGTGGAGCATCAATACCCAGAGATAGGTAAAGAAAAACTGTTTGCATTTCAGACTCTGAAGGAGCTTGAAAAAAGAGGAGCCAGAATTATCCTGTGGACTTTCAGAACCGGGAAGGAACTTGAAGACGCTGTTAATTTCTGCAGGCAGAATGGTGTTGAGTTTTATGCAGTCAATAAGAATTATCCTGAAGAGGTACAGGATGAAACGGTCAGTCGAAAAATAGATGCCGACATTTATATTGATGATAAGAACATTGGCGGCTTCCCCGGTTGGAGTGAAGTTTGGCAGATGCTCTATCCGTTTGAGATTCAACAGAAAGAGGCTGAAAAAAGGATCACTTCAGCAAGAAAAAACATTTTCAGACGTTTATTCGCAAGGAAAAAGGAAACAGATGGGAAATAATTATCTGAAATATATAATTCCGCTTTTTGTTCTCCTTATGGTTGCATGGATAATTTCATGCTCCGGCAGACCCGGAAAAGCTCCGGAAGAGAATAAGGCACCCCTGGTAACAGTTGAAGAAGAGACTTTTGCCAGCTTGATTACCATGACATTGCCGGCTGAGAATACAGAATTTAAACTTGGTGAACGGGTTAAGGTGGTTTTGGCACAGGATAAAAGAGGAGAACCACCCGATTCAGTACTAATATTCTTTGACGGAAAGTCAGTTACTTCTCTCGGGCCGGGATCGTGGGAATATACAATTCCATCGTCCTTTACGGCAAGCACCGGGAGAAAATCCTTAAAAGTATCAGCATATAAGAGAGGCAAAGCCAGGACAACCATTACAAGGTTCATGATCGTACTTTCAGATATTATACCCCGGCGAAATGGTTATAGGATAATAAATACGTACCCGCATGACAGGGACGCATTTACGCAGGGACTTTTCTATAACAATGGATCGTTATATGAAGGCACCGGGCAGGAAACTGGTTCCAGCCTCAGGGAAGTGGAGCTGGAAACTGGTAAGGTCATTCGACAGCTGAACCTCAAGCCTCCTCTTTTTGGTGAAGGTATAACTCTTTATAAGGAGCGGATCTACCAGGTTACCTGGAAATCAAAAGTCGGTTTTGTTTATGATAAGGCCACCTTCGGCCAGATCAATAAAATATATTACCAGACTGAAGGCTGGGGGCTGACAACAATGAACGATCAGATTATAATGAGCGACGGAACAAATGTCTTATATTTTCTTGAACCTGAGATGTTTACTGTAGTATCGCGGCTCGAAGTTTACGATAACGAAAAGAAGGCGGACCAGCTTAACGAGCTTGAGTATATCAACGGAGAAATATGGGCAAACATGTGGATGACCGATATGATTGCCAGGATTGATCCTTTATCAGGTAAAGTGGTTGCCTATATTGATCTCAGGGGGATAATGAAAGATCCGGATGCCAAAACAAACATCAATGTACTTAATGGCATTGCTTATGATAAAGAGGGTAACAGGATCTTTATTACCGGTAAAAACTGGCCAGAGTTGTTTGAAATAAAACTCACTGAATGATCCTGGTGCCGTAAACAACATTTATTGCTGACGGAATGATGCTGAACTCAGCTGGTGTGTGGCCAAGTGATTCCCCGTCAGCTTCAAGATAAAGCAAAGACTCTGATTCAACACGGAGATTATTTGTCCGGTATCCGTCAATCTTCGGATGACTGAGAATGGTTCCGTCGTAAAGCAGTTTCAGGCTTTTAATGATTTCAATCCTGCCTATTTCTCTGATAACGGTAATATCAAGCAATCCGTCATCTGGCAGGGCATCAGGTGTCTGTCGCATGCCTCCTCCGCAATATCTGCCATTCCCCACATTGATTGAAAATATTTTTTTGGTGCTTTTCACCCCGTCAATGATTATATCGGTTCTGGTGTTTTTGTAAGCAATAAGGCTGGTCAGGAGGTTATAGAAATAGAGAGCCTGATTGCTTCTTCCCTTATCTTTTTGCTTGTTGGCCTTTTTTACCACAAGTGATTCGAATCCCAGTCCTGCTATGTTGATGAAATATCTCTTATGCAGTTCACTTCCGGAGTAATAACTGACCACACCGATATCGTGCAGCATAAGCTTGTTTTCCTTTATCACATTAACCGCACCTTCATATACAAGCGGAATACCGAACATCCGTCCCCAGTCGTTTCCGGTTCCAACGGGGATCATACCTACCATGATCTCATTCGGGGAACAGCATTCCTGTGTGAAAATGCCGTTAACTACCTCATTCAAAGTACCATCGCCGCCAACGGAGATAATCTTTCTGAAACCGGTATTGATAGCTTTCCTGGTATACTCAATTGCGTGACCTTTATTCTGGGTGAATTGCGAAAATACCGGTATATTTTCTTTTTCAAAGAGCCCGGAAATTCTGTCCCAGTCCCTCTTCCCCTTACCGTTACCGGCATTGGGATTAACTATGGCGTACCATTCTTTCAAAACAGGATTTTCTGACATATGAAAGGCTTAATAAGTTCTGCAAATATGTAAATAAAACCGGGAAACGCATGTTAATAAGATGTTGAAAACCCCAAAAAAATTGTTTACAATTACGTCTTTCTCTTCCGGAGGCCATGGAGCTTTAAATAGTAAATTTGAAGCTCAAAACAAAACCAAAAAATATTAAAAAGAATCAGATGGGAAGGATAATAGCGATAGCGAATCAGAAGGGCGGAGTAGGAAAAACAACAACTGTAATAAACCTGGCTGCTAGTCTGGCTGCTCTTGAAAAAAAGGTTTTGATTGTTGATGCTGATCCGCAGGCAAATGCTACTTCAGGTATAGGAGTTGATACCCGTCAGATAAGGAGCACCATATACGATTGTCTGATTGACGGGAAAGAGCCTGGCGAATCAATAATGGCATGTGAAGTGGAGAATCTTTCACTGATGCCTTCAAATATTGATCTTGTCGGGGCTGAAATAGAAATGCTCGACAGGCCGGGAAGGGAAAAGATCCTGAAGAATGTGATTGAAAAGATCAGGAACGATTATGATTACATCCTGGTTGACTGTTCTCCTTCACTTGGCCTTCTTACCGTTAATGCGCTGACAGCTGCCAATTCAGTCATTATACCTGTGCAGTGTGAATATTTTGCGCTTGAAGGTCTTGGTAAATTACTGAATACCATAAAGATCATTCAGAATAATCTGAACACAGAGCTTGAGATTGAAGGTTTTCTCCTCACAATGTACGATTCCAGGCTAAGGTTATCAAACCAGGTAGCTGAAGAGGTGAACAAGCACTTCCAGCAAATGGTCTTTAAAACAATAATCCAGCGGAATGTAAAACTGTCGGAAGCACCAAGCTTTGGTCAGCCGGCGATATTATATGATGCTGATTCAAGAGGAACGGTAAATTATCTTAATCTTGCAAAGGAGCTGATAGAGAAACAGGAAGAAAGACTGAAAACAGCCTAGAAAAAGTGATGATCATGACAAGGAAAAATGCATTGGGACGCGGACTTGGCGCCTTGATTGAAGGGGTTGAAAAAGAGGTTCTTGAAAAGAAAGTTGAAGTTAATCAGGATATATCTGTTGACTCGATCGACAGTAACCCGTTTCAGCCAAGGACCAGCTTTGATGAGCAGTCTCTGGATGAGCTTGCTACATCAATAAAAAAGCTCGGAATAGTACAACCGCTGACAGTAAGAGAGATAGGAACAGGCCGGTATCAGCTTATAGCCGGAGAGAGACGCCTGAGGGCAGCCAGGAGGGCCGGACTGACACATGTCCCGGCATATATAAGGACCGCCGACGACCAGGCAATGCTTGAACTCGCACTTGTGGAAAATATCCAGCGCGAGGACCTGGATGCTGTTGAGGTGGCAATAAGCTTTCAGCGGCTTATTGAGGAATGCAAGCTTACTCAGGAAGAACTGAGCGAAAGAGTCGGAAAACAGAGATCAACAGTAGCCAACTACCTGAGACTTCTAAAATTACCAGCCGAAATACAGCTGGGAATAAAGAACAAACAGCTGATGATGGGTCATGCAAGAACCCTTGTCAACATTGAAGATCCTAAGAAACAGATCAATATTTATTATAAAATAATTGAGGGGGAATTATCTGTACGACAGGCTGAAGAGCTTGTCAGACACCTTCAGTCAGACAAGCTGAATGATCCTGCAAAACTTGAAAGAAAACAAAAGCTGAATGAAGATTTTTCACGGCTCTCCGATCATCTTTCAAATATCTTTGCTGCAAAAGTAAACTTCAGAATAAACGAACAGGGCAAGGGGAAAATAGTAATTCCTTTTGAGAATCCTGAAGAGATGGAACGCATTTTGGGAGTGTTTGACCGTCTGAACTCCTGAAAATAATTATCTTTGTCGCGCCGTTTTATTGGGACCGGAATATATCCCGGATGGTATTTGTTTTGAAGGCGTATCATAAAATAACTATTATTTTAATTGTACTGTTGTTCTGTTTTCAGCAAAACAACATTGCCCAGGATTCTTTGTCAGTAAAAAAACGTGTGAAACCCGAATTCAGGGCTGAGCCCCAGAGAGCCACAATGCTTGCTCTGACTTTCCCGGGACTCGGGCAGGTATATAACCGGAAATACTGGAAGATACCCCTTGTATATGCAGGTTTCGGAGGACTTGCTTATGCTATCAGTTACAATTCCTCACGATATATAACATATATGAAAGCATACCAGGATTATACAGACAATATACCTGAAACTGATTCCTACCTGGAGCTTCTGTACTTTGCAGATCCGGAATCTTATGACCGGTATGCTCATCCTGCTGCATATGCAACTTACAGGGAAGCAATGCTCCGTGGGATTGACGGATATAAGAAATACCGCGATCTGTCATATATCGGCATCGCTGTATGGTACCTCGTAACAGTGCTGGATGCAAATGTTGATGCAAGTCTTTTTAATTATGATATAAGCGATAATCTTGACCTGGAATTTACACCTGTGCAAATGTCATCGTCGGGCACAGGTCTGGGGCTGAATATAAGCATGATAGTGACTTTTTAAAAGGTATGAATGATGAGATTTAAAACATTGACAATACTTCTTTTGCTTGGTATTTTGAGTTCAAAGGCTTTCCCCACTTCTGATACCATAATCATTAAATCGGATATCAACGCTGAAAAAATATCTTCAGACCTCGACAGTCTGGTTAACAGCTGGTATGTAAAGATGGCTCTGCTGAACAATCCGGAAACTTTTTCAGATGACACTGCGGGAATGCAGTATCCTGATTCAGTGTACAAAAACAGATTAAACAGGATAAATTCAATAATAAGACTTCCCTATAACAGCATAATCAGGAACCATATTCATGTTTATACGATTAAGCAGAGAGATAAGTTCAGTGCAGTGCTTGGATTAAAGGATTACTACTTCCCGATGATCGAGGATATTTTTGATTCATACGGCTTGCCTGTCGAGCTTAAATATATGGCTGTAATTGAATCTGCTCTTAACCCCAATGCTGTTTCCCGCGCAGGAGCAACAGGTCTGTGGCAGTTCATGTACAGCACAGGACGTTTTTACGGGCTGACGATAAATTCTGTTGTTGACGAACGCAGGGATCCGGTAAAATCCACTCATGCCGCTGCAAAATATATAAAAGACCTTTACAGCATTTACAACGACTGGATACTCGTTATCGCTGCATATAACTGCGGACCCGGGAATGTCAACAAGGCAATCCGCAGATCAGGCAACAAGAAAGACTACTGGGATATATTCTACCGGCTTCCGAGAGAAACAAGAGGTTATATTCCCCAGTATGTTGCAGCAACTTATAGTATAAACTACTATGCGGAGCATAATATCAGGCCTTTGGCACTTAATATTCCAGTTGCCACAGATACCATCATGATAAGAAAGGATATTCATCTTGCCCAGATTTCAGAAGTTATGAAAATACCTTATGGGGAGCTTCGTGCGCTGAATCCTCAGTACAGGACAGGTCTTATTCCAGGTTCATCCAAGCCACTCTCTCTGACATTGCCCATGAGCCACCTTGGCGATTTCATCGATCTGAATGATACAATAAGAAGCTATAAACCAGATGTTTATCTAAATAGTACCACCAGAATTGTAGATCCTTCCAGATCGACTTATGTACCGGCAGATATAAAGGGCAAAACACGACTTTTCTATACGGTCAAGGATGGAGACAACCTGGGATATGTTTCTGAATGGTATCACGTGGGATTATCAGAGCTGAGATACTGGAATAATATTTACAGGAATACCATTTATATAGGTCAGAAGCTGGCTGTGTATGTTGATCCTTCAAAATCGGAATATTTCTCAAAAGTAAATTCAATGACTTTTGCCGAAAAGCAGCAGATGAATGGAAAAACTGTACCATCCAATACATCGTCAGGAGGCAGTTCATTGTCCACAGAGATTGATGGCGATTATATAACCTATACTGTCCGTGCAGGCGATACGATATGGGATATTGTGAAATTGTTCGACAATGTTACAACCACTGATGTGCTTTCACTGAACAATATCACCAATCCTGATAAAATCCAGGTTGGGCAGAAACTAAAAATTAAGAAGAAGAGCTGATCCTTGACTGAAATATGCGCCCTTTCAGGTCGTTCTTATTGCTTTTTATCATACTGGCCTGTCTGTCAGGTCTGTTTTTTATTTTCCCGGAGCAGGTTCCCGAAACAGTTGCGACCAACAAGGAGAAACTATCCGATACATCTGCATTTACCCCACCTGTATTAAACTCTGATCCCCTTGCTTCTTTCCTTGATTCATTAAGGGAAGGGAAAGGGCAGGTGAGGATGATGTATTATGCTGATTCACAGATTGAGGGTGACCGGATAACATTCTACCTGAGGCAGTTACTTAGGGATGGAAGGGGAGGCACCGGTCCCGGATTATTCCTCCCGTCAATGCCGGTAATGTACACAGAATCAATCTGGCTCAGGTCATCCGCAAACTGGCAGAGATATAATTCCATTTCTTACAGGAGCGGCGAGCTTACCCACAACCGGCTGGGCCCCTTTATGACCATCTGCAGATATCTTCCCGAAGGTGAAATTTCCCCTGACCCTGTTAAAGCATTCATAAGGATACGCCCCTCGGTTTTTGCAGACAGCGCTGTAGCGGAATTTGAAATAATGAGGCTGCTTTATGCCAATTCACAGGGTGAAGTGAAGGTTACTGTTAAAGCAGATGATAAGCAGGTATTTACAGGTTTATTGGAAAACGGGGAAGAAATTAAGGAGATCAGAACCAGCCTGAACGGGGCAGACAATATCTTGGTTGAATTTGAAGGAAGGAACAGCCCGGATATCCTGGGTATCAGTATAGAAAGCAGGACAGGAATAATAATTGATAATATACCCAGAAGGGGCAGTGCAGGACTGGAATTTACCCTGGTTGACAGGGATAATCTTAAGGAGTCATTAAGGATGCTTTCGCCTGATCTGGTTGTCCTTCAATATGGTTTGAACATAGTCAGGAATGTAAGAGAGGATTATTCATATTACGAACGGGGATTGTACAGACAATTAACCCTGCTGAAAGAGATTTCTCCGGAGACACCCGTGCTGGTAATAGGTGTCACCGATATGGCGGCTGTTCAGGGTGGCAGCATAACCTCTTACGGAAATATTCCTGCTATAGTAAATGCACAGAGGGAAGCGGCTTACGAGGCGGAAGCAGCATTCTGGGATCCGTATGAAGCTATGGGAGGCAAATCCTCGATTATAAAATGGGCCGGGAGGAAGCCTCCGCTGGCCCAGACTGATTATGTTCATTTTACGTATCCCGGAGCTGACACACTCTCGCAAATGCTTGCAGACGCGATGTTTAAATACGTCAACAAGGATACCACTGTTTATATCGCAGATAATGAAACCCTTCCGGCACAGGATAAATCGCCGGAGGACGAACAAACTGAGACTGCAAAGAAGGCAGGTATGGCAGAATCTATTATCAGGCAGATATTAAGGTACGATGAGGATAAACCGTTCATTTTCACTGCCCCCGCATTCTGGATTTTCTTTCTGATTGTACTGGCAGGATACTCGCTGATATACAGAAAGTTGTTTCTCAGGCATTTCTATCTGCTTCTGATAAGCATCTTCTTTTATTATAAGTCGGGAGGATTATTCCTTTTCCTCCTGGTATTTGTTACCCTGATTGATTACACCTGCGGTTTGCTGATATTTCAATCCCGGAAGATGTTGCTCAGGCGGCTTTTCATACTGATCAGTATTCTGTCCAACCTCGGGATCCTGGCATATTTCAAATATGCAGGCTTCCTGGTGGATTCAGTAAACCAGGTTTTCGGGACCAGCTTCCAGGTTCATGATTTCCTTGCATCATTTTCAAACAATTACATAGGGACCTCGTTTGATATAAGCAGCATTATCCTGCCTGTAGGAATATCCTTTTTTACTTTCCAGTCGCTCAGTTATACGCTGGATGTATATCGCGGAAAGCTTCAACCAGTAAGGAATATCGTTGATTTTGGATTTTATGTTTCATTTTTCCCTCAGCTGGTAGCGGGACCTATAGTCAGGGCATCTGAATTTATCCCCCAGTTATACAGGGAATTCAGCCTTTCAAAAAGGGAATTCAGCCATGCCTTGTTCCTTGTTTCCAAGGGGCTCATTAAAAAGATTATCATATCTGATTTCATTGCGGTTAATTTTGTCGACCGTGTTTTTGACCTTCCTTCTCTCTATTCCGGGTTTGAGAACCTTATGGCAGTTTACGGGTATGGTCTTCAGATCTATTGTGATTTTTCGGGGTACACAGATATAGCTATCGGACTGGCATTGATATTGGGTTTCAGGATTCCTGTCAACTTCAACTCTCCTTACAAGGCTGCTGGTATAAGCGATTTCTGGAAGCGATGGCATATATCCCTGTCGAGATGGTTAAAAGATTACCTGTACATTCCTCTGGGAGGGAACAGGAAAGGCAGTATCCGCACAGGTATAAACCTGATGATAACGATGCTGCTCGGAGGACTATGGCATGGAGCAGCCCTGCGGTTTGTGATATGGGGCGGGCTTCATGGTATAGGGCTGGTAATCAACAGGATATGGAATTCAGTTTTTGGGGACCGGATTAAACAGGGTCGTTTTGGAAGAGCTCTGGCGGTTTTCATCACATTTAATTTCGTAAGCTTTTGCTGGATATTTTTCAGGGCCCAGGATATGGACAATGCCAGGCTGATGCTAACCCAGATAGCTGAGAATTTCTCCCCGGGTTCATATATGACAGTGATCACGGCTTATGCCAGTGTCTTTCTGCTTATGATTGCAGGTTATGTAATCCATTTTCTTCCGGAGAGGGTCAAAGAATCCTACAGGGGATTGTTTATTAAGATGCCTCTGGCATTACAGATCGTTGCAGTTATATTGGTGGCAGTTCTTCTCTGCCGGATGAGGACAACAGAAATAATGCCGTTTATATATTTCAGGTTCTAGACCGGCTACCGGCTTGCGGTGACCGGCATTCTTCGCCTCACCCCCTAAATCCCCCTCTCCCAGGAGAGAGGGGGACTTATTTAATAGTAATTTAACCTGACACATTTCAATAAAAATAATTGCAATTATCTAAGCACCGTGGACTAGATGACGGCATACGGTAAAAACAGATTATAAAACAATAATTAGAACGCCGGAGGTGTTCCATAATTCAAAGTGATGGAACCACTCCGTGGTTCTGAATTCTTCATAAACGGTGCAATAGCTCTTTCATAAATGCCCAGCACATAGGCAATTGCCATTCCATAATTGGTTATCGGAATACCAGCCTTAACTGCAGGCTGTAGCCTGTTATGAAGTTGCTTACGGGTTATCATACAGCCGCCGCACTGGATAACGAGAGCATAATCATTTATTGAACAGGGAAGGATATCAAGACCTGCAACAACGTCATATTCTATTTTCCTGCCGGTAAAGCCGGTTATCCACTTTGGTATTTTTGACCTTCCGATATCATCACATGCTACATGATGTGAGCATGATTCGAGAATAAGCACTCTGTCGCCGTCTTTCAGCTCCGAAATTTTCGGGGTTCCTTTCAGGTAATTGTTAAAATCGCCCTTGAACCGTGCAAGCATTGTGCTGAAGCTTGTGAGGGGAACTTCCGGAGGTATTGAGGCATCAGCCTTTGCAAATACCTGGGAATCGGTTATGGCAAGGGCAGGTCTTATACCGGTCTTTTTCAGGAATGAATCAATTTCATTTTCTTTCAGGACTATTGCAACCGCATCATTATCAAGAATATCACGAATAGCCTGAACCTGAGGCAGAATCATTCTTCCTGCAGGAGCCTCAACATCAATAGGTGTTATAAGGATCACAATATCCCCTTTATTGATCAGGTCTCCAAGAAGGGTGGGGAAGTTGTATGAATGCTCAGGGATTGTCAACCTGATTAAATCAATAAGCTCCTCATAATTGCGTCTGTCAACAGATGAAAACTCAAAAAGGTCAGTCCCGGTCTTTTTCCGCACTTCTTCCCTGAATGATGCAGTCGGATTATAAATATCTGATTTATTGTGAATTATAATAAATGGAATATCCTGTTCGCGGAATCTGACGATCAGGTCATCTTCATATTTGCCCCATGTATTTTCGGTTACTATCAGAAGTGCCAGATCTATTATATCCAGTGTCCTTACTGTCCTCTCAACTCTCTTTTCCCCGAGATCTCCCGTATCGTCAATACCGCCGGTATCCACGAGAATAACCGGGCCAAACCCGGTTATCTCAAATGATTTCTTTACCGGATCCGTAGTTGTTCCAGGATGATCGGATACTATTGCAATATCCTGGCCTGCAAGACAATTGATAAGGCTGCTTTTGCCATAATTCCGGCGTCCATAGATGCCGATATGAGGTTTGGAGTCTCTTCCTTTTGACATATTAAATATTACTTCCTGAAACCGGCCGTGCATAAGCGACGACATCAGCGCCGGTTATTTCATCCTTGCAGAGGATTATAAGCCTTTCAAGAACATTCCTGAATTCTCTTATATTGCCTGTCCAGACTATCTTCTGCAGCTCTTTTATTGCATCAGGCTTAAATATCTTTTTACTCATCCCATATTCCTTGCAGATCGTTGAGTTGAAATGCTCTGCAAGCAATGGAATATCTTCTGTTCGTTCATTAAGAGTTGGAACATGAATAAGAATAACACTCAGACGGTGGTACAGGTCTTCCCTGAATCCGTTTTTTTCGATTTCATTCTTTATATTTTTATTGGTGGCCGTGACGATTCTTACATTAACATGAATATCCTTGTCGGAGCCTACCCTTGTGATCCTGTTTTCCTGGAGTGCCCTTAGTACTTTGGCCTGAGCTGACAGGCTCATATCGCCTATTTCATCAAGGAAAAGCGTTCCCCCGTTTGCCTGCTCAAATTTTCCGATCCGTTGTTTAATAGCTGAGGTGAACGATCCTTTCTCATGTCCAAACAACTCACTCTCAATAAGTTCAGAAGGTATAGCCGCGCAGTTTACCTCAACAAACGGACCTTTCGCCCTGCTGCTTTTTTCATGTATCTGGTGTGCCACCAGCTCTTTCCCTGTTCCGTTTGCACCCGTGATCAGAATCCTTGCCTCTGTAGGAGCAACTCTGTCGATCATCTCCTTCACCTTTACAATAGATTCGGATTCTCCCACAATCTCATACATTTTGCTGACCTTATTTTTCAGCACCTGTGTCTGGGTGATCAGGGTCGATTTATCCAAGGCATTACGGATCGTGATAAGGAGCCTGTTTAGGTCCAGGGGCTTTTCAAGGAAATCATATGCTCCCTTTTTTATTGCTTCAACTGCCGTATCAATATTGCCATGGCCCGATATCATTACAACCGGAGTGACAGTTGATATATCGGTGATTTTCTCCAGGACCTCAATACCGTCCATTTTCTGCATCTTGATATCGCACAGAACAATGTCATAAGTATTGGATGAAAATAGTTCAATCCCTGTTGGTCCGTCTTCTGCAAGATCAACCTCATGCTTCTCATACTCCAGAACCTCCTTCAGGGTGTTCCGGATAGCTTTTTCATCGTCAATTACTAAGATCTTTGACATATTTTCCTTTTATCTTTTTCCTTTTATCTTTTATCTTATCCGCTATATCTCAGCCACTTCCATATCTCTTTCCACGATGATTTCTTTCCGTACATCAGGATGCCGGTGCGGTATATCTTGGCTGCCATCCAGACAAAACCTATAAAGGTGATTACCATCAATGCCATAGAAACGGCTATCTGCCAGTATGGTACTCCGAATGGGATACGTGCCATCATCACAATGGGAGAGGTAAAGGGGATAATTGAAAACCAGAAAGCCATGGAGCTTTCGGGGTTTTGCATGGTGCCCATTGCCACCATCAGTCCAAGTATTATTGGTATTGTCACAGGCAGCATGAACTGCTGTGTTTCTGTTTCATTGTCGACGGCTGAACCAATTGCTGCAAAGACAGAAGCATAAAGAAGATAACCTGTGAGGAAGTAAAATATGAATGATAGAATAATTAAAAGCCAGTCCTGGTTCATCGCATTTTCAAACAACCTGGTAAATTCCTGAAGGCCCTGGGACATATCTTCAGTCTGGACAGCAGGTATCGACTCCTGGTTCTCTGTCATTATGTTCTGAGGAATACCTTGAGCTACTTCTGTTATGTTTTTATCTTTAAGGACAACTGTTTTAACCACAGTAACCATTCCGCCGGTAAGAACTACCCATATCAGGAATTGTGTAAGTCCCACCAGGGCTATCCCGATTATCTTACCCATCATCAGCTGTACAGGTTTAACTGATGATACAATAACCTCTACAACCCTGCTTGTTTTTTCTTCAATGACACCTCTCATTACCTGGGCTCCGAACATAAATACCAGCATATACATCAGAAAACCTCCGATATATGCCAGGGCCATGGCTATTCCGGTGCTTGTTTGTACTGTTCCTCCTGAATCGTCAATTCTGATAGTCTGAACAGAAACCCTTGTCCTGATATCTTTCAGAATATCATCAAGGTTCTGGATGTTATATGCCAGGAGCTTTTGTCTCTCAATTTCTTTTTCGAGTGATGAGGAGATATGATCGAGAAGTCCTATCGGCGGCTGTTTCTTTGAAATAAGCTGTATAGCGTTTGGTGTATTTATTAACTCCGGCGATATCCACAGGATGCCATAATATCCGGCCTGTTCAAAATTTGTTTTCAGGTCACTGACAGATGTGTTTTCAAGGTAAACATAATCAACATCTTTTGTGTCGGGGATTACATTTTTAAAAAGATCGGATCCATCTTCGATTACAGCAATCTTTTTGAAATCCTTGTCGTCGTTCATCATTATCAATGTAGGTACGACAATCAGGGCTGCCATCAGCAAAGGTGCAAGGAGCGTCATTATGATGAATGATTTTTTCCTTACCCTGGTGAGGTATTCTCTTCTTATTATTACAGATATCTTATTCATAATAGGGCTGTTACAGGATTAATTACGGGATTCTACTACCCTGATAAATATTTCGTTCATTGAGGGGAGGGCTGGATTGAAAGAGATTATCCTTCCTGCCTTCAAAACAGTACTAAGGATATCATTTGCCGGAAGATCCTTTTCAGTTTTAAGTCTTATTGTACTTCTCTCATCTTCAAAATGTGTATCAAGGATATTGAACTGGCCATTTTCTTTCAGTTTGATCTCGCCTTCAAAGACAAGTTCGTATTCGCTGGCAGCCCATTGCCTGCGGATATCATCCACGCTTCCCTCCAGGATGGTTTTAGCTTTGTTGATAAGGGTGATATTATCGCAAAGTTCCTCAACCGATCCCATATTGTGCGTGGAGAATATTATTGTTGCACCCCTTTCCCTGAGGAAGAGTATTTCGTTTTTAATGATATTGGCATTTACAGGATCAAATCCCGTGAAAGGTTCATCAAAGATTATAAGCTTCGGTTCATGCAGGACTGTTGTGATGAACTGCACTTTCTGCTGCATTCCCTTTGACAGTTCTTCAACCTTCTTTCCCCACCAGTCGACAATATCAAGCTTCCTGAACCAGTATTTCAGCCTTCTGATTGCTTCTGTCTTGCTGAGACCTTTAAGCTGGGCGAAATAGACAGCCTGTTCTCCCACTTTCATTTTTTTATACAGGCCGCGTTCCTCGGGAAGATAGCCAATTACCTGAACATCTTCCGGAACAAGTTTCCGGCCATTCATAAATAATTCCCCCGCATCAGGGCCGGTAATCTGGTTGATGATCCTGATAAGTGTCGTTTTCCCTGCACCGTTAGGGCCAAGCAGCCCGTAGATACACTGTTCCGGCACGGATATGCTAACATTATCCAGTGCCTTGAAACTGCCGAACTGTTTGGTTATGTTCTTTGCTTCAAATAGTGACATATAATAATTAGGTTAGTTTTTAAATGAGTGTCAAATATATGAAAAGTCTTGTTTATAAAATGTACTCACCCCCTTGTGTTCCCCCTCTCTACTTCGTAAAGAGGGGGAAAATAATGATAATCAACATATTAAGCCCCCTCTTTGCTTTAGCAGAGAGGGGGTTGGGGGTGAGTGCATGAAATCTCCTATTCAAAATACCCCCTCATCCTCTCAAAGAAGCCTTTGTCATTCTTATCGGGTTTGGGGGTGAAATTGTCGGACTCTTTGAATTTCTCTATGACTTTAGCTTCTTCCCTGGTCAGGTTCTTTGGTACCCATACGTTGACGTTGACCAGCAAATCTCCTCTTCCATACCCGTTAACCTCAGGCAGACCCTTTCCTCTAAGCCGGAGGATCTTACCGGGCTGTGTTCCGGGCTCGATCTTTATTTTGACATTATTATCTATCGTGGGTACTTCAACATTAGCACCGAGAACGGCATCAGGAATACTGATGAATAAGTTATAGATCAAGTCATTGCCTTCCCTTATCAGATCAGGATGGCTCTCTTCGTCAATTACAACCAGCAGGTCGCCGTGAACGCCTCCTCTCCTGGGCGCATTTCCCTTACCTGTAACGGTCATCTGCATTCCTTTACCAACTCCTGCAGGAATATTTATCTTGATTATATCTTCTTTCTGGACTATTCCTTCACCGTAACAGGCGGAACATTTTTTGGTAACTGTCTTTCCTTCACCACCGCAGGCAGGACACACAGAAGTTGTTTGCATCTGTCCCAGCATGGTATTTGTGACTCTTGTAACATGTCCTGATCCGCGGCATGTTGAACACGTTGAAATACTGTTTGAGTCAGCTGCTCCGGTTCCCCCGCAGGTTTGACAGGTATCATACCTTGAGACCTTTATCTTTTTCTCGGCACCATTGGCTATTTCATAAAGCGACAGCCTGACTTTTACCCTCAGGTTGGTCCCTTTATTTACCCTCCGTCCCCGCTTGCTGCTGCTGAAAGCTCCGAATCCGCCGAAGGCATCACCAAATATATCCCCGAATGATGAGAATATATCTTCCATAGTCATACCACCGCCTCCGAATCCGTTTCCGGCACCGCTCATGCCTGCATGACCGAAGCGGTCATACCTTGCTTTTTTCTCATCACTCCTAAGAACCTCATAGGCCTCAGCGGCCTCTTTAAAATGCTCCTCCGCTTTCTTGTCACCCGGATTTTTATCGGGATGATATTTCAGTGCCTGCTTCCTGTACGCCTTCTTTATCTCCTCTTTGGTGGCAGTTTTAGATACCCCGAGCACTTCATAATAATCTCTTTTCCCCATCAGCTTAAAGTTTTAAATAAGGGAAGTTTCTGCAATTCAGTTTTCTATTCTCCAACAACTACTTTTGAATGCCTTATTACCTTATCCTGCAGATAATAACCCTTTTGTACCACCTCTACTATTTTACCTTTCTTTTCCTTCTCCTCTACCTGTACTTTAGCAACAGCATGGTGATGGTCTACATCGAATGCACAGTTCAGGGCTTCAATTTCCTTCACATCGTTTTGTTTGAGGAACTCCGTGAATTTCACGTAAATAAGATCAATCCCGTCTTTCATTGCACCGCAATCGGTAGTTGTTTCCATATGAGAGAGAGCTCTTTCAAAATCATCCATGAGGGGGAGAATATTCAGAAGCAGATTCTCACTGGCATATTTTGACAATTCCATTTTTTCACGCAGGGACCTTCTCCTGTAATTATCAAATTCAGCCGACAGACGAAGGTATTTATCCTGCATTTCTGCCAGTTTTTCCTCTAATGATTTTTCTTCAGGAACTGCTTTTTCTGCTGCAGGTTGTTCCTCAACTGTGGTTTCTTCCCCCTGGTTGTCTGTCCCGTTTTGAGAAGAATTGCTTTCCTGTGTGGAGCTATTTTCTTTATTATCAGCTGTTTCGTTATGGTCTTTTTGCCTGGTTTCGTGCTGATCAGATGTCTTCTTCTTTACCATCACCCGTATTATTTCGATTTAACTTATAGTGATCAAGCAAATTGCTTGCCACGAGGCAATAATTGACATTTTGACAGAGCGGCACAAAGGGGCAACGGTGCAATGGCGCAATGGTGAGATTGATTCTAAATGTGTATTCCACTGTGCCTTTGAGCCTCTGCGCCCTTGTATCACTTAATTTTTAAACTGAATCATACTCTTTTAATATCTGCTCCAAGCGCATTTAGCCTGATGTCTATATCCTGGTAACCCCGATCTATTTGTTCGATATTGTGAATAACGCTTTCCCCTTCAGCCGAGAGAGCTGCGATAAGAAGGGCGACGCCGGCTCTTATATCCGGGGATGACATAACGGTGCCCCGAAGCAATATTTTCCTGTCATGGCCGATCACTGCAGCTCTGTGAGGATCGCAGAGAATGATCTGGGCCCCCATGTCTATAAGCTTGTCAACAAAAAAGAGACGGCTTTCAAACATTTTCTGATGGATAAGGACTGCACCCTTGGCCTGAGTGGCAGTAACCAGGAATACACTGATCAGGTCGGGAGTCAGTCCCGGCCAAATTGCATCGGCGATCGTCATTATTGATCCGTCAATAAAGGTCTCTATCTCATAATGATCCTGGTGCGGGATAAAAATATCGTCACCTGATTTTTCCAGCCTGATCCCGAGATGTCTGAAAGAATCAGGGATTATACCGAGGTTTTCGTATGAAACATTTTTTATGGTGATCTCTGATTCCGTTATGGCAGCCATGCCAATAAAGGAACCGATCTCAATCATATCGGGCAGTATGGTATGCACACAGCCCTTAAGTTCATTAACACCATCGATATAAAGAAGATTGGATCCTATACCATCGATTTTTGCCCCCATTGAAACAAGCATTCTGCAGAGCTGCTGAATATAAGGTTCGCAGGCGGCGTTATAGATCGTTGTGCGTCCTTTTGCCATTACTGCAGCCATAATTATATTGGCAGTTCCGGTAACCGATGCCTCATCGAGGTGCATATATGTGCCTGTCAGGGCAGAAGCCTCGACCCTGTAGAAAGGATCCGAGGGATCAAATTCAAATCTTGCTCCAAGCTTCTTAAAACCAATGAAATGTGTGTCAACACGACGGCGGCCTATCTTATCTCCGCCGGGCTTTGGGATAAAAGCTTTGCCAAACCTTGCAAGAAGAGGGCCAACAACCATAATTGATCCTCTGATACTGTTGCTTTGAGACCTGTATTCGCCTGTAAGAAGATAATCAAGATTGATATTATCAGCTTTAAAACTGATTGTCGATTTTGATACCCTTGAAACCTTTACTCCAAGAAATTCAATGAGTTCTATCAGCTTGTCGACGTCCCTGATACGGGGAATGTTATTGATTGTTATAGTTTCGGATGTGAGAAGAGTTGCACAGATTACCTGTAAAGCTTCATTTTTAGCACCCTGCGGGATTATTTCCCCTTTGAGCGACTTCCCGCCGTGAACGATAAAAGTCCCCATTAATGCCGGTTATATCCTTTTTTCTTGTTGAATTGCTTACCCTGTTGCTTGCCGTGAGGTCTTCCCTGTGGTTTTCTTTTTACCTGAGGCATCAGTTCTTTCACCTCCAGTATCTTCACTCCGTCGGTTATTTTAAGCTTTCCGCCGGATAACATCTTCATGTCGCTTATTATCACTTCATCGGCTACCTGGCTCCTGTTCCAGGTAATATATGCTTTTTTCATCTGGTTTAAGATGAGCGAAGTAAGATATTCTTTTTCTTCGCCCTCTTTCATTTCGCAGGCAGCATCGATCATCAATTCAATGATACGTCCGTAATGCAGGAATCTTATATCACCCTGCTGGTAGGGGATCTGTTTTGGTTTTTCGATAAATTTTGTTAGTTCCGGTGAAGGATAGGGTGGATCAATATCCAGCTGAAAATCAGCTATAAGTGCAAGATGATCCCATAGCTTGTGCTTGAAATCTCCTTCATCACGCAGTTGAGGATTGAGGTTGCCCATGATCTGAATGATCGTTCTTGCAGCCCGGTTTCTTTCCGCTCTGTCCTCAATAGTCTTTATGTGGTCGACCATCTTCTGTACATTCCTGCCATATTCAGGCAGCGACATTCTCTTCCGCTGGGTATTGTAATCGTAAGCCATATCTTCTTTTTTACAAAGCTAATAATTAAAAGCCAATTCGTGTTATTTAACCGGATTACGGTTTTTGAGTAGAATTTATTTCGTGCCCGTCAACATTCTATTTCTCAGAGGCCCAGAAATTGGATAGCAATACCTGAAAGGAAGATCATAGCGCCGGCAATCAGATTATTGTATTTTTCAACCGGTTTAAGATTTATCCGGCTGAATCCAAGCTTAAAAACCAGGACTACCGACATCATTGTAGCTATTGTGACAACTGAAAAAAGCGACGAAACAAACACTGCTCCATGGATATTGTTCTGAGCGGCAGGATACATCAGGATAGGTATGAGGGGCTCGCAGGGACCGAAGACAAATATCAGGAACAGGATCCATGGAGTTGTTGCAACAACATCAGTTTCATGAACATGTGTATGTTCAACATGATGCGTGTGCTCATGTAAATGGCTCTCTCCGCCGGAATGAAAATGCGTATGACTGTGCTTCCTGTTTTTAATAAGATTTCTGATACTTATCACCATATAAACAAGGCCGAAAGCTATGAAAAGCCATGCAGCTATATTACCCCGGAATGATTCAATGTTTACAAGCTTATTTACGGATATTCCGACCGCAATCCCGACAAGACCCAGTATCACAGAGCTTAAAACATGACCGAGCCCGCACAGGAACGTAATAAACATGGTCTTTCTAAGCGTCCATTTCTTTGCTTCGCTGAGAACAATGAAAGGTAAATAATGGTCAGGACCAAAGATCGTATGCAGAAATCCGATCGAGACTGCAGTAACTGAAAGCAAGGCAATAGAATCGTTCATATGACCGGGATCATTAATCTGCAATTATATTGATTAAATCTGAATAATGTAAATAATAAGGTTGAAAATAACTGACGGAACAACGGTTCAACGGGTAAATGAATTAAGATCCTACTATTAATTATTTAACAACCAGTATTTCCCGTTAAAAATATACTCTTTGATGTTGATGTTTTGTTTATATAGAAGTGATCTTGAATCATTAATGAATTTTATCATCTGGATGTAATCAGTCCTGTCAGGAAAAAATTCCGGTTTGTCCTCAAATTCCGAACAGGGGAGGATGTAAAATTTCTTATCGTAGTTTCTTATCGGGGCATATACCCAGGTAAGGTAATATCCGACATGGGTGACAGATACCGAGCTTCCTGTTTTTACCAGGTTGATCCTTACCATCGATCCGCCATCTGTCTTTGGCTTTCTCTGATTTGATACGAAATTTCCAAGGGAATAAACTACAACTCTGTCATTATAAGATGTACCGTCTTTAAGCCAGATCATTTTCTGAAGTACATGCGGATGGGATCCTATGATGAGGTCAGCACCACGGGAAAAGAAATAATCTGCCAGTTCTGCCTGGATTCCTGACGGGATGGTATCATATTCATTACCCCAGTGGAGAAATAGTACAATAAGATCAGGATTTTCACCTTTTGTTTTTTCAATATCGGCGGCAATCATGTTTTTATCGAGCATATTGATTTTCATGGGATCGGGCACCCTGATCCCGTTGGTGCCGTAGGTATAGTTAAGCAATGCTACTGAAAATCCCGATTTATTGATTATCAATGGATTACAGCTATCCTTTGACGCCTGGTCAGCAAAAGTACCGGTATGAAGCATTCCAAGACTGTCGAGTCTGTTGATAGTACCTGTAATTCCCTCTTTCCCGCGATCGGCAGCATGATTATTTGCCGTAACCAGGCAGTCAATTCCTGCATTCCGGCAGGCATCAGCCAGGGCTGCCGGCGAGCTGAACAGAGGGTATCCCTTGTAAGGAGGGCCCGCGAGGGTTACTTCAAGGTTAGCTATTGCAATATCAGCGTCTGAAATCAAAGGTTTGACATACATGAATACATCATTGTAATCATATGTGCCTGTCTTCAAATCTTCAGCTGACCAAATCTGTGAATCATGGCCCATTATATCACCGATAAACAGCAATGAAAGCTTTTCTTCTTCAGGTGCTGTTCCCTGATTGTATCCTGTCACGCGGAGAGACATGAAAATCAGGCATATCAGCATTATTCTCACCATTTTATCAAGCTTTTATAATGGATATTTCGGTCACAAAGATAAATTATTTATAACTTTGATACTTTTCTTTGCGGCTAGTCACTGTTTTTTGAGAATAATAAAATGGAAAAGACGGATATTAAGAGGCTTTCTCTTGCCGGTACGATAATAACCCTGGGAATAGTATTCGGTGATCTTGGCACCAGTCCGCTCTATACCATGAGAGCGATAATAACCGGCGGGGCGGAAAACTTCAATGAGCTGCTGATCTACGGAGGTCTTTCCTGTATTTTCTGGACACTGACTCTTACCACGACAATAAAATACATTTTAATTGCAGTGCGGTTTGACAACAACGGTGAGGGTGGTATTTTTGCACTGATTGCACTTTTTAAGGAAAAGCCAACATGGGCGGCTATTCTGACAATGGTTGGAGGCGCTGCCCTGCTTGCTGACGGAGTTCTTACTCCTGCCATTTCAGTCACCTCTTCAATAGAAGGTCTTCGGCTTTATAATCCTGAGTTTCCTGTAGTTCCGATTGTCCTGCTTATTCTGGGATTTCTGTTTTTTGTCCAGCAGCTTGGTACCAATTATGCCGAAAAATACCTGGGCCCAATTATGCTTATCTGGTTTTCAACGCTGGGGATACTTGGCATTTCGCAATTGATCTCATATCCGGGCATCCTGAGGGCTCTAAATCCGTTATATGCTTATAAATTCCTCACTGAATATCCGGGTGGTTTTATCCTGCTTGGTGCCGTTTTCCTCTGTACAACCGGAGCGGAAGCTCTTTATGCTAATCTTGGTCAGTGTGGTAAAGCGAATATAAGGGTATCATGGTCATTTGTAAAGGTTGCACTTCTTCTGAATTATTTCGGACAGGGTGCCTGGCTGATAATGAACCTGGGCTCAGGGCCTGATGTAAATCCGTTTTTTATAATAATGCCCAGGTGGTTCCTGGCGCCCGGTATTATACTGGCTACCGCAGCTGCAGTCATTGCCAGCCAGGCAATAATAAGCGGATCATTCACGCTTCTGAGTGAAGCCGTATCACTTAATTTCTGGCCAAAGCTAAGAATACTGCATCCGAACTGGGCCAGCCAGCAGGTTTACCTGCCGTTCATGAACTGGTTCCTGTGGATAGCCTGCAGCATGACAGTCATAATCTTCAGACAATCATCCAATATGAATGCTGCGTATGGACTTGCAATAAACATAACCGAAATTATGACAACATTCCTGCTGTCATATTATTTATTGCAAAAAGGATTGAATCACAGGATCGTTTTAATGCTGTTCCTTGTTTATATAACGATTGAAGGAAGCTTCCTGGCAGCCAACCTGCATAAGATTGCAAGCGGAGGATGGTTTACAATAATGCTGGCTTCTGTTTTCTTCCTGGTAATGTTCGGATGGTATTTCGGAAGGAAAATAAAAAACCGTTACATAACCTTTGCCGATCTTGACCGGTATCTTGATATGTTCCGGGATCTGAGCAAGGATGAATCTGTTCCCCGGTTTGCGACAAACCTGGTTTATATTATCAGGGCCAACAGACATGACCAGGTTGAATCAAAGGTTATCTATTCAATTTTCCATAAACAGCCTAAACGTGCAGATACATACTGGCTGCTACATGTTAACAGGGTTAATGAACCCAATACATTTAATTACGAGGTAAAACAGCTCATTCCCGGTATACTGATAAGAATTGACTTTCATCTCGGCTTTAAGGTTGAATCGAAGATCAACCTTTATTTAAAGGAGGTACTGGAAGACCTGGTAAAATCAAAAGAGATTGACCTCGACAGCAGCTATGATTCGATGAAGAAATATGACATTCACGGGGATTTCAGGTTTATCCTTATTGACAGGATCATGAGCCGTGATTTTTCCCTTTCCAACTGGGAAAATACAATTCTTGCACTTAACAGTATTGTAAGAAAGCTGGCCATTTCCGATATCAGGACATTGAATCTTGATGCTACAATTACGACTGTTGAGCAGGTACCCATAATTATTGACCAGCCGGTAGCGAAAAGAATTAAACGGATCTGATTCAGTCAACAAGATTCCTGCTCACATTACGGCCATTAATTCTTACCGTTAACCTGTCTCTTTCTGAGAATATTATATGCGCAGAGGTAACCTCCGATAATTGCACCTGAAAAACCTCCGCCTGTTCTGCCCCATGCAGATGCAAAGTGCAGGTTATCAAGCGCTTTAAATGAGTCAAAAGTTTTTCTGGATGGAGTTTGTGCAAAGCCGTAGACGGCTCCTTCCGGATTAAGAGTATACCGTTTCACAGTAGCTGAGGTTCCTGCCTCAGCGTACTCAATAATGTTCGTGATTCCAGGGATTATTCTTTCAAGCCTTTCAATGAAACCTGAAACCACCTCTTCTTTTCTGGTTTTATACTCATTTTTTCCCAGAGCTTCCCAGTCTTTCAGATAATCAACACAGCAGACTGCACCCACACATTTGCCCTCGGGAGCCAGGCCAGCGTCAATCTGTCCGTAATCCACAAAAATGAAGCTGCGAACCGAGAAATCGCTGTTATTGTTTTTTAATATGTCTGCCATTGATTTAACTGAACTGTCGAAAACAACTGTTGAATAATAACTGTGTCCCAGTTCTTTTAATGGTTTACTGAATCCCAGATAAACTGTCAGAAGCGATGCTCCTGGTTTCAATCCGCTTATCTCTTTTTTCAGTTCTGAACCTTTTTCCCGGGAAAGGAGTTCTGCAATTGCCGGTACAGAATTATTTGCAATGATCTCATCTGCAAAAGCTTCCATTGATGAAGAACCAGGTTCACTTTTTTTCCTGAAAGATATGCCAGATACCTTATTTTCATTTGTCAGAATGCCGGTGACAGTATGGTTAAAAAGCACTTCCCCGTTATGGCTTTTTATATAGCCGGCAAGGTAATCTGACAATTTCTGGGAACCTCCTTTTATATAACTTGCCCCTCCTGAATAGTAACTCGATTGAGCTGCAGTATAATATGCAAGTGAAAGTGAATAAGGGTCGTCATGAAAGTAACCAAGATTACCGAGAAGCACCAGCTTGAGATCATCATTTCTGATTATTGAATCGAGGAACTCACCGACACTTTTATCCTGTTGTACGGTATCGGCAGATCTTTTTTTCGGACTCAGCAGCTGGTCGAAATACGATCTGATGCCATCAGCTTCTTCAGGGAATAATCCTGACAATCTTTCGATAGCGATCACAGGCTCATGAGGTATTGTAATATTGTAACGGCCATTAATGAACCTGTAGAATTCAGGTACCTTAACCAATTCAACATTATTGAATACGTCAAGGTCGTTGAAGATCCTTGTCTTCATGTCGCGCGGTGAGGGTCCGTCCATTTCATGCAGTCCGACCTCGAGAGTGAAACAACTCCGGCTGAAAGTAGTTGCGCAGCCGCCGGGTTTGCTATGCTGTTCCAGGAGCAGAACTTTTTTTCCTTCCCTGGCAAGCTTGGCTCCGGCGGTCAGACCTCCCAGACCAGCACCGATTATAATTATGTCATATTTCATGCAACAGACACTTAATTTTTCATCTCCGGTATCGGGTATCTCTTGAATTCCTTTGTCCTGTCGAAAAGATACCTGTAAGTGATATAGTTTTTTACAGGGATACTTCCTACAGAAACAAATATCTTTCTCATCTTGGGATTAAAATCTCCAACCCATGAGAACTCAATTTCGGTATAATGCGGTTTTTTCTTAAAGACCTCTAACAGATTAAGAATAAATGCCGATTCAATACCATGTTTCTGGTATTGCGGAATGACCCCCATCAGCATACCTCTTGCGCGGGTAATCGTTTTTCTTTTCTTCAGCCAGACAAACTTCAGCATATTAATAAGATGAAGTTTCCCGTTAAGATGTTTGGCGATCTGGTTGAGATCAGGGAACATAAGGTATATTGCGATTGGCTTCCCTTCAAAATATGCCAGCCAGATCATTTCCTCGTCGAGAATGGGTTTTGCTTTTTTCAATGTCAGTCTGATATATTCAGGTTCCAGAGGTTCGAAATTCACCTTAAAGGAGGCCCAGGCCTGGTTGAATACTTCGGCAAAGTCAAGTGCAAGCTTTTTTTCTTCCTCCCATGTAAAGTGCCTGAATTCGTATCCCGGTTTGTTAAAAACCCATTCTGCTATTCTGGTAATCCTTTCGGGCAATGGTTTGGTGATATCGAGGTGAAATCCTTCCATTTTATAATATACCTGGAAACCATAGGATTCAAACAGGCTCTGATAATAGGGATGATTATATACCACATCAAATGAGGGGTGGGTGAAGCCGTTTACCAGTAACCCCCAGTATTTATCTGTTTCTCCGAAATTTATGGGCCCGTCCATAGCTTCCATGCCTTTTTCCTTCAGCCATTCTTTCGCAGTATCGAACAGGAGGAATGCAGCTTCCTTATTGTCGATACATTCAAAGAATCCCATGCCTCCTGTTGGCTGGTCATATGAATCTGACAGGTTAAAATCTATAAAAGCAGCTATTCTGCCGATCAGCTTATTCCTGTCATCGGCAAGTACCCATCTTTCAACCACTCCGTGTTTATGATAAGGATTCTTATGCGGATCAAATACGGTTTTAATGTCATTGTCTAGAGGGCAGACCCATGTTTTATCATTCTTATAAATGATCCGGGCTGTATCAAGAAACATTTTTTCCGTTTTCCGGTCGCAGACTTTAATCAGATTCATAGGTAGCAGTTATTGAATTATTTCATATAGATCTGTTCAATAAGGCTCCTGTATTTTTCCTGGATAAATTGCCGTTTCAGTTTCAGTGTCGGAGATAATTCGCCTGATACCGGGGTCCATTCATCCTGTACCAGTCTGAACCTGGTAATTTTTTCCGGTTGACTAAGCTTCCTGTTGAGTTTCTCTATTTCTGCTGAAAAAAATGACTGGACTTCAAGGTGTTTGATAAGTTCCTCATTATTTGAGAATGAAACCTTGTTCAGGATCTTCCAGTCATCAAAATATTTAAAATTTGGTGAGATGAGTGCGCTGGCAAATTTTTCATGTTCCCCCAGCACCATTATCTGGTCGATAATCGGCAACTCTTTAAATAGGTTTTCAATAACCTGTGGTGCTATGAATTTACCGTTTGAAAGCTTGAAGATCTCTTTTTTTCTGTCGGTTACCATGAGAAATTTACCATCCTCAATATGCCCGATATCTCCTGTATGGAACCAGCCTTCATCGTCAAAGGCCAATTTTGTGAGTTCAGGATCTTTGTAATATCCCGGCGTCACATTGGGCCCCTTGCATAGTATCTCTCCGTCTTCAGCAATTTTTACTTCAACACCCTCAATAGTCATTCCTACGGAGCCAAGCTTTACCTTTCCTTTTTCAGTCCTGTTGATAGTAATTATCGGAGATGTTTCTGTCAGTCCGTACATATTGATTATTTTAATTCCTGCTGCCCAGAATATTCTTTCGAGCCTTGACTGAAGGCTTGCGCCCCCGCATCCAACAATTCTTACACTGCCGCCGAGGGCTTCGCGCCACTTGCTGAATACAAGCTTATCAGCAATTTTCAGTTTTCTTTCATAGAACCAGCCCTTTTCTCCGAATGGTTTGTATTTCAATCCAAGGTTTACTGCCCAGAAGAAAATTTTATGCTTCATTCCCGTGAGCTTGTTGCCTTTTGATATTATGACACTGTAGAATTTTTCAAGCACCCTCGGAACCGCATCAAAACCATCAGCTTTGATCTCTGCCAGATTAACAGCTATTGTCCCCATATTCTCAGCATAATAAATGCTTGCCCCGCTGTACTGGGTCTGGTAATTTCCGAGTCTTCCTCCTACATGGCACAGAGGCAGGATGCTGAGATACTTATCTTCAGGCTTCAGGCTGAAGACATCAGCAGCTGAGATGAAGTTGCTTACCATATTCCTGTGGGTCAGCATTACGCCTTTTGCCTTTCCTGTTGTGCCTGAAGTATATATCAGGGAGGCAAAGTCATCAGGCCGGATAGAATCTCTGATTGATTTAACGGTTTCTTTGTGCTTTGCGTCATTGGCCTTCCCAAGCTCGACGATCTCTTTCCAGTTTTTTATTCCTTCTATTTCATCAAATGAGAATACCCGGACAGATGTGCCAGAAGCTTCTATGGCCGGATATACAACTTTCAACAGTTTCTTATCTGAAATAAAAATCATCTTCGCCTCGCTGTGATTGATAATATATTGATAATCATCAGTACTGAGGGAGGTAAACACCGGAACATGGATCACTCCGATCATTGCCATTCCGAGATCAACGAAATTCCATTCAGGCCGGTTATTTGTCACGGTAATTATCTTATCACCTTTTTTCAGTCCCATCTCAAGAAGCCCGTAGCTGAGATTATATGAATGGTCAATGTACTCCCGGGAACTGTACTTTACCCATTCATCGTTCTGTTTTGCACACAGGGCATCTTCTTTTTTAAACAGTTTGCAGTACCTGTCAAGTAGATCAAAAGTCCTTTCTACGTTCATTGTATTACATTTTAATTAATACTGAAATAATAAACAGCAGGTTCCTGACCTGATAATAAATGCAATATAAATGTAATCAACAAAAAAGTAATTCCATTAAGTATAAAGACTTATAATAACCTTTCGGGCGAGCCGGTTTTTACTATCATCGCAATTGTACAGGTGTCGGGAAATGTTAATTTTGTCTTATTAACAAGACCGTAGCAGAGGATCATTTATGAATGCAATGCCTTTTGTGATAGGGTCCATTGCCCTTTTCGCATTAGCTTACAGGTTTTACTTCAGTTTTGTTGCTGCAAAAGTTGCAGTCAGGAATGACCTGGCTCAGACGCCGGCATACAGGTTGTATGACGGGCAGAATTATTATCCCATAAACAAATGGGTGCTTTTCGGGCACCATTTTGCCGCAATTGCAGGTGCCGGTCCGCTTGTTGGTCCCGTTCTTGCTGCCCAGTTCGGATTTATGCCCGGATTCCTGTGGATGCTTATAGGAGCGGTAATGGCTGGCGGCGTTCATGATTTCGTGATCCTTACTGCATCGGTCCAGCATGACGGGAAATCGCTTGCTGAAATAGCCAGGGCTGAGATAAACAAGATAAGCGGCATTACAACAACATTTGCCATAATACTCATTATTGTGATAGCTCTTGCCGGACTGGGCCTTGTTGTGGTCAATGCTCTTGCAGAGAGTCCATGGGGAACATTCACCATTGCTTCAACGATCCCTATTGCTATAATAATGGGAATATGGATGTTTAAAATACGAAAAGGCAAGACAGTTGAAGCAACTATATTTGGCGTAATCATGCTGATATTTGCTGTTGTGCTTGGCCGCTATGTCCCGGGATCTCAATATGCATCATGGTTTACATTCGACCACAAGACTTTTACCATCCTTATCGCAGTCTATGGATTCCTGGCATCAGTTCTGCCGGTGTGGTTTCTTCTTTCTCCGCGCGACTACCTTAGTTCAATAATGAAAATATCGGTTATCGCACTTCTTGCCATCGGACTGATCATTGTTGCACCGGATATAAAAATGCCGGCATTCACTGAATACGGAAAAGGCGGAGGGCCAATAATTCCGGGGAAATTATTCCCTTACCTTTTCATTACTATAGCCTGTGGTGCAGTTTCAGGATTTCATTCACTTGTCAGTTCGGGGACTACACCGAAGATGGTGATGAAAGAGGCACATATAAAGCCAATTGCAGTTGGGTCAATGCTCATAGAGGGTGCAATAAGCATCATGGCGCTGATTGCAGCAACAAGCCTGCTTCCACTCGATTATTTCCAGATAAATGTACCTGTCGATAAACTGCAGGCCATACTTCCGAAACTTCATGAGATGGGATTTACAGAGTCAAATATCGATCAGCTCTCGGCAAGTGTAGGCGAAACAATTGCCGGACGTACCGGTGGCGCTGTATCTCTCGGAGTGGGAATGGCCTATATTTTTTCCTCGATCCCCGGTATGAAACACCTGATGTCGTACTGGTATCATTTTGCAATAATGTTTGAGGCTTTGTTCATCCTTACAACAATTGATGCCGGAACCAGGATCGGAAGGTTTTTGCTGCAGGAAGCAATCGGCAAAGTATATAAACCTTTCCGAAAGACCGACTGGCTGCCCGGGAACCTGATCACAAGCGGCCTGATCGTATTTGCCTGGGCGTATTTTATCTATACAGGGACAGTATCCACAATATGGCCTATGTTCGGTGCCGCCAATCAGCTGCTCGCAACTATTGCTCTTGCTATAGGCACATCATTCATCATAAACCGGGGAAGGGCTAAATATGCCTGGGTAACCATCCTGCCAATGACGTTTGTCGGCATAACAACCATGACGGCAGCAATCCTGAACATAAAGAATATCTATATTCCGCAGTTAAATGATGCTGCAACGGTAGTTTTGGGGATGATAAATCTGGTACTCACAGTATGTATTATTGTTTCGGTGATTATAATTTTCATGAACGCTGTTCCGAAATGGATCAAACCGGAAAAATCATAAATTGAAAATTTAAATAGAAATAGCAACACATAAATAAAAAAACAGAACATGAAAAAGTCTCTGCTGGCTTGCATTGTCCTGATGCTGTTTTCAGGAATGATCATTGCTCAAAATTCTGGCTGGAAAATAGCCGGTGAAAAAATCAAAACAGTATGGGCAGACAAGGTGGATCCGCTGAGTCCGTTGCCTGAATACCCGCGTCCGCAAATGATACGAAGCGAGTGGAAAAACCTGAATGGATTGTGGGAATATGCTATAACATCTGAATCCGAACCTGCTCCAAAAACGTTCCACGGAAAAATACTTGTTCCGTTTGCCATTGAGTCGGCACTGTCAGGAGTAAATAAACCGGTGGGTCCGGATAACGTATTATGGTACAGAACAAAATTCACATTGCCATCTTCATTCAGGAAGAAAACTATTTTGTTGCATTTCGGTGCAGTTGACTGGTTATCAGATATTTACATAAATGGCATAAAAGCCGGCTCCCACCAGGGAGGATATGATCCGTTTTATTTCGATATAACCGGTCTCCTGAAAGGCAGCGGTCCGCAAACGCTTGAACTTCGTGTCACTGATCCTGTTGACAGGGGTCCTCAGCCGCGCGGCAAACAGGTGCTGAAACCAGGCGGCATCTGGTACACGTCAGTTACAGGGATATGGCAGACAGTATGGCTGGAAGCTGTCCCGGAGACATATATATCTTCAACAAAACAGATGCCGGACATTGATGAACAGGTACTTACCGTGAGCGTTGATGTGGAAAACCAGGAGACCGGTGATATAATACGTATCTCGGCATGGGACGGAGACAGAATGATATCCGAAAAAGAATCTTCAAACGGTCTTGGAATAATTCTTCCTGTGAATGATCCGAAGCTCTGGTCTCCTGATGATCCATTCCTTTACGACCTGAAGATATCCCTCATCCGGAAGGGAAAGGTAATCGATGAGGTGAAAAGCTATTTTGCGATGCGTAAGAGCTCATTAATGGAGGATGAAAACGGAGTTCTGCGGATGATGCTTAACAACAGGTTTGTATTTCAGTATGGTCCGCTTGATCAGGGCTGGTGGCCCGATGGATTATATACAGCACCGACCGATGAGGCGCTTCTTTTCGATATTGTCAAAACGAAGGAGATAGGATTCAATACGATCAGAAAGCATGTAAAGGTTGAACCTGCACGCTGGTATTATCACTGCGACAGGACGGGAGTGCTGGTGTGGCAGGATATGCCGAGCGGTGACCTGGGAGGAGGGCAGTGGAATACAAGACCGGGAATGGAGGGAGGATCGGATAAAATACGTACTGAAGAGTCAGAAAAAATCTACCGCACAGAATGGAACGCTATAATAGATTACCTGCATAATTTCCCGTGTATTGTGGTATGGGTACCTTTTAATGAATCATGGGGGCAGTTCAAGACAGCTGAAATAACGAAATGGACAATGGAAAAAGATCCTTCACGTCTTGTGAACAGCGCCAGCGGAGGCAATTTCCACAAGGTGGGACATATTCTCGATCTCCATAATTATCCTGATCCGGTGATGGCCAAACCGGAAGTATTCGGTTCAAAGCAGGCCCTGGTGCTGGGTGAATTCGGAGGGCTGGGCCTTCCGCTTGAGGGACACACCTGGCTTGATAAAGATAACTGGGGTTACAGGACATTTGAAAATGCAGATACCCTGTTTAAGACCTATTCGGGATATCTCAGCCGGATAGTGCCATTTATTAAAAGAGGCTTATCGGCAGCCATTTATACCCAGACAACAGATGTGGAAATTGAGTGCAACGGATTGATGACATACGACAGGAAAGTAATAAAAATACCTGAAAATCAATTAAAAGCTGCCACCCGGAAAATGTATGAGACCGGAGAAACTATAATATTCAAATAATAAAATATATAAGATAATTAAATATAATATTTGCGGCAGGATGATTTATTAAAATGTTGGTTATCTTTGACGCCTTAAATGAATTTCTGAACTGATGGAGCTATTTCAAACTCTCCTTGAATGGTACATGGCTAACCTGAATTATTTTACAGTTGCCCTCCTCATGGCAATTGAAAGTACTTTTATGCCTTTGCCCTCTGAGCTGGTTATACCTTTTGCAGCATATAAGGCTGCCCAGGGTGACCTGAATGTGTTACTTGTCATCCTCTTCGGGACTATCGGCGCTCTCTGCGGCGCATTGATCAATTATTCACTTGCATATTTTCTGGGGCGCCCGCTGGTTTACAAATTTGCCGGCTCAAAGCTGGGAAGAGTATTCCTTCTATCTGAGCAAAAGATTATTCATGCTGAAGACTATTTTAAACGAAACGGTAAATCATCAACCTTTATAGGCCGTCTTGTGCCCGGTGTTCGGCATCTGATATCTATACCTGCCGGACTTTCTAAAATGAATCTTCGAGATTTTCTGCTCTATACTTTCATCGGAGCAGGGATATGGAACATCATCCTGGCTGTAATAGGATATTACGTATATGAAATAAGGGATAAGATATTCCCGTATCTCGGTCATATACTTATAGCCCTCGGAGTTGGATTTGTTATCTACCTGATTATCAAGACCAGGATAAAAAGAACTGGGAAAAATAAAGAAACCTGATTATCAGAATCTGCCCACAAACTCTAGTGTCAGCTTATCGGTTTGGTCAGGCAGACTGCTCTTAAAATAGTATTCATAGTTCAGCCTCACTTCGGAATAAAACTGCTTTGCTTCATAACCTAAATTTATCCCAAGAGTTATCCTGCTTGCATCAACCTCATTACCGAAAACGGAATCTCCGATAAAATCCCATCTTGCCGTTGGTGTGAGCAGCTGGATCATTTTTTTATTAACATGGAAATTATAGTATGTGTGAATATACAGCCCGTCATCATGCCGGCGAAGCGATATAGTATCAGTCCAGTTCCGGCGGATGTATTCTGATTCTATAAACCAAGGACCGTTTGAATATCGAACTTCTCCTCCGAACATCGATAATTTGTCATGATATTCCCGTTCACCAAGATAGAGGTTCCCGGCGATCCTGAATCCATTGTCCGGACCGATAATAATCCTGTTTACCAAATTTGGTTTGTCTGTCCACTGAGGATTATTTTCTCCTGTCCCGTTAACTGCTCCGATCAACAGGTCAATGGGAATCTTTCCAGTGAATTTATAATCAATAAATAAACCTATATCACGCATGCCTTCATTAATGTATTTTGATAGAAATGAATGGTTTGCGAAGATATTCTCGATAGGATTCCTTAAATAATCCGATGAGAAAGGGATCTTTTTTTGTCCCAGATAGATATCAAAATTCTGAATTGGTGTAAGCCGGATATAAGCATCAAGTGTTTGCATTTTGCCTTCATTATTGAGATCAAGACCAGCCTTGTATGACATGAAATCATTGATTTTTCCCAGCACAGCTAAACGGGCATTCCTTACCTCAAAACGTATTCTTGAATTATCCAGATCATATTCGACTTTTGTCTTGAGAATACCATCAATAACAGGCAGGTATTCAGACTTTATCTTGATAGTATCCTGTGAATTAAGAGGAATCTCTGCCGAACAGATCAGCATGATGGCAATCAGCAAATATTTTCTCATCAGCTGGAACAGCTTTTAGTCTGATTAATTCATAAACTTCAAAAAAGACAAAAGATAAAAGTTTAAAGATAAAAGGTTCAAAACATTATGAAAAATAATCATAAAAATCAACTTTCAAAAAAAATATTGAAAATGGTTTACAAATGCCTGACTTTTATCTTTTTACTTTTGTCTTTTATCTTCTGCATGAATAATGC